>Ga0208872_1000539_pt1 | contig 27043 bp, 24 predicted proteins | sample CryBogCBH12Aug08_FD_185508 | JGI IMG/M metagenome (GOLD analysis project Ga0208872, IMG submission 185508) | Freshwater microbial communities from Crystal Bog, Wisconsin, USA - CBH12Aug08 (SPAdes) | ecosystem: Environmental > Aquatic > Freshwater > Lake | place: Crystal Bog, Wisconsin, USA...
CGATGCGATTATGGCGATCTTGGCCCAGCGCTACGACGGCCCACTCGAGGTGATCTTGGCCCTTGGACCGTCGAAAGATAGGACCAATGAGATTGCCGCCGCTCTGGCAGAAAGTGACCCTCGGGTCCACCTCGTTGAAAATCCATCTGGGAGAACGGCTGCGGCTCTGAACCACGCGATCGCCGCCTCCCAATATTCGATTATCTGCCGTATCGACGGCCATGCTGAAATCTCCCCGACCTATATCGCTGACGCAGTAGATGTTATGGAGAAGACAGGCGCGGTCAACGTAGGCGGCATCATGGCAGCAAGTGGAATTGGCTCCTTTGAACGGGCTGTTGCCACTGCTATGCGCTCGCCACTTGGCGTTGGTGCTGCTCGCTTTCATGTCGGCGGAAAAGCTGGACCGGCTGACACTGTTTATCTTGGAGTCTTCAAGAAGGAAGCACTCCTAGCGGTCGGTGGATATGACGAACGTTTTACCAGGGCACAAGATTGGGAGTTGAACTTCCGATTGCGCCAAGCCGGCGGAGTCATCTGGTTTGATCCAAATTTAGTTGTCACCTACAGACCCCGTCCGAATCTTCGCACTCTCTCCAAGCAGTACTTCGAGTACGGACGTTGGCGTAGAGCAGTAACTCGCAATCACAAGGGAACGATTAACTTTCGCTATCTCGCTCCACCAGTAACTGTCGCAATTTGTGCTCTCTCAGTTATTTTGGGAGCAACAGTCAATACATTTCTATTCCTGCCCGCTGGTTTATATCTCCTCGGAAATCTCGTTGGCTCATTTGTTATTGGTAAAGATGTAAAAGAGAAGATCGCGCTACCGGCAATTTTGGCCACCATGCATTTCTCATGGGGAGTTGGCTTTATTACATCTCCAAAGAATTTGATTTAAAGATGAAGCGGTTTTTGATCGTTCTCATTGTTCTCTGTATTCCGCAATCAGCCTTTGCGGCTTCGATCCCGCCACATTTCGTTCTCACCGGTTCGGGATTTGGACATGGTGTGGGAATGAGTCAGATCGGTGCAGAAGGACAAGCGTTAGAAGGCCAAAGCGCCCAGTACATACTTAATTATTGGTTTCCCGGAACAAGTATCGTTTCTGTTCCAGATACTCAACTCATCCGAGTAAACATCGGACATCAACTCACCTCTGCAACTATTGCTCTCGCCAATCCAAGTTCACGTGGGAATATCGACCTCTCTGCAAATCCCGATGGCTCTCTAGATCTTCTCGGCATGGGTACCGCATCGAGTGTTTATAGATTTTCCCTTGTGGGAAAGAAAATCGTTGCATCGCTAAGCAACAAACCATCCCCTGCTATTTCCTTCTCGGGACAGTCCTCCTGGAATATTTATTGGACGGGTACAACCGCATTTCCCTCTCCTGCAGGTGGTTTAACTGGCCCAAAACCAGAGCCATTCACGGTCGTGAAAGTCACCACACCGAGTGGATCTATTCAACTTAAGTATGGCCAAGTGCAACTCAAGGTAGTTGGCCGCAAAATTGAAGTAACTGCAACTATGACCCTTGAACAATATCTTTTTGGCATCAGCGAGATGTCTTCGAGTTGGCCATCCGCAGCGCTACAGGCTCAAGCTATTGCCTCACGAACCTACGCTTTAGCACACCTCACTACCCGTACATCTTGTGATTGCAATGTTTATAACACGATGTACGACCAGGCATATATCGGCTATGCAAAGGAGTCTGAAGCTCGAGTTGGAGCTAATTGGGTTGCTGCAGTGACTGCAACAGAGAGTGATCCAGTAAATGCTCAAGCTATTTTCTATCAGAGTAAACCAATCAATGTTTATTTCTTCTCATCTGATGGAGGTCAGACACAACAGAGCGCCGATGTATGGGGTACTTCGTATCCTTACTTAACAAATGTTCCAGATCCTTGGAGCCTTGATATCTTCCTCAATCCCCAATACTCCCATTGGCAACGAGTCTTAATCCAAAAAGACGTTGCGGCAGCGTTCAATCTTCCCGATGTCGTTTCACTTGCTATCACCGCTCGTACGGTTTCAAATAGCGCTACTCAAATCACTGCAACTTCAAGCACCGGTGCAACCGCGCTATTGGCGGTCGGTGATTTCAAAACGAAATTGAAACTTCCCTCTTCCTGGTTTGAGATCGCACCTAGTACTTACTGATTCTTCGCAAAAAAGAATTGCAGATGAATAACCCTTGCTGACGAGGCAAAGGTTACCCACCAGATATGCGACTGGTGAGAGTCGAACTCACGACCTGCCTTTCGTCAGATGGCTGCTCTATCCGCTGAGCTACAGCCGCATTCGCAAAAAGTAGACGTGATTGATTCAGGACGTAACTCAATCCTAAATATCTGTTGAAATCTTTATTTGTGGACAGTTCTGATCTAGAATTATTCCGTCAGATGGCTGCAAAAGGCTCCTTGGTTAATTTCCAAGGAGCCTTTTCTTTTGTAAGTTCAGAGAGTTTTAATTTGCATGAAGGATGGAGTTAAGTCCATCCCAGCCGCCAACTTTTGGAACTACTTCAAGATTTCCAGTTTGAGAGTTTCTACGGAAGATCAGATTATTTGCTCCTGAAAGTTCACGTGCCTTCACAATGGTGCCGTCTGGAAGTGTAATTTTTGAACCTGCAGTGATGTACGTACCCGATTCAATAACGCAATCATTGCCAAGTGAGATTCCTAGGCCGGAGTTTGCGCCCAGCAAGCATCGTTCGCCAATGGAGATAACTTCTTTTCCACCGCCACTGAGAGTTCCCATGATGGAGGCGCCGCCACCAACATCGCTTCCATCTCCAACAATTACGCCCGCAGAGATGCGACCTTCGACCATCGACTTGCCCATCGTGCCCGCATTAAAGTTGACGAAGCCTTCGTGCATGATGGTCGTACCAGAAGCAAGGTATGCGCCGAGTCGAACACGATCTGCATCGGCAATACGAACTCCATCAGGAATCACGTAATCAACCATCCGAGGGAATTTATCGACGCCGTACACAGTCACGCTTCCGTGAGCCGCACGTAACTTCGCCCGCGTTAATTCAAAGTCCACCAGAGAGCAAGGTCCAGCAGAGGTCCAGACCACGTTGGTGAGTAAGCCGAATACTCCATCGAGGTTTAAGCCATGAGGCTTTACTAACCGGTGGGAGATTAGGTGAAGGCGGAGATAGGCATCTGCTGCAGAAGTAGGGGCAGCATCTAAATCGATCTCCAGATCGACCGCCTCTTTAGTAACACCTCGAAGAGGATCAGCGGCTAGTAGGGTGCTTCGATCAGACGGAGAAGTGATTGGCTCAAGGCTCACGTTGATGAACCATGAATCAAGCAGATCACCATTCGCCGCAATTGTTGCAATGCCGCTTCCGTAGCCTTTTCTCATGAGCCGAACGCTATCAAATGGCCTTCTTTAACTCCGTACTACTTTCATCCTCGTACTAGTAATCTGCCATCCATGAAGCCGGCGCCGACTCTCGCGGAACTCTTGGCGAGTCTGCCTGAGGAAGAGCGCTTTATCCTCTCCTTGCACTATGTCAAGGCCATGACCACCGAGGAGATAGCTAAAACCCTTGGAGTCCCCCATAAATCGGTCGTAGCAGTGGTGGAAATGGGAAAGAGGCGTCTACTTGCCGCTCTGGATTTCCCACCTTTCCCCTGATGCGAGATACTTCTCCCTAGGTTATTAGGGTTCTTTTCTTTAATTGAAGTAAGGGAGTTTCACCATGGCAGCCATGAAACCACGTACTGGCGATGGTCCCATGGAGGTCACCAAGGAGGCTCGTAGCCTCGTTATGCGTATCCCTCTCGAGGGTGGTGGACGCTTGGTGGTCGAGCTCAATGTGGAAGAAGCAACAAATTTAGGTAATGCCCTTCAGGCGGCGGTCGCACTCGTTAAGAAATAAGGCCCCGGCCATGCAACTGCCTGCACCAACTTTTAATTCGACAGAGCTCGAAGAAAACCACGATCTTTCTGGTTATCAAGCGCTTGTCATCCCCGTTGTAAGTGAAGAAGAGTCGGTTGCGCTCGCCACTCCAACGATTTCCGATTCTCTTCTTGCACGACTCAATCTCTCGCTGATAACAATCCTCGCGCAATGGCCCGATTACTCGGCCAAGCCTGGAGAGATTCTTGAAATTCCACTCTCTGAAAAGGGAGAACTTGTACGTCTATTTGTTCTCGGTCTCGGATCCCATTCTCTCGAGGATTCACGAAAAGCTGGAGCGGCGCTTGGTCGCAAGGTGAAGTCCACTGGCTATTCACTTCTAAGTACCTATTCTGCTGAGTATGACCACGCGGTTGTGCACCTCGTCGCTTTTTCGGTTTCACAATATGGATGGAATCTCAAGAGTGACTACTCCAAGAGCGATAAGAAAGCTCGTGCAAAGGGATCATCACGCCTCACAGTCACCTCAGAGTTAGAAACCGCAATTACCCGCGCAGAGATTTTGTCGGAAGCTCTCTGGACTACACGCGATCTGATTCACACGCCTTCCAATATTAAGAATCCTGCCTGGCTTGCTGTGACTGCAAAGAATTTAGTGAAGAAGAGTAAGTCATCGGATTTGTCCGTTGTAGTAAAGAAGGGTCGCGAACTTGAAAAGTTCGGAGGCCTTCGCGCGGTTGGAAATTCATCACCGAATTCTGCGCCGCATCTGATTGAGGTCAGATATGCACCCGCAGGTAGTTCAAAGTGGCCGCATGTAGTTCTCGTCGGCAAGGGAATTACTTACGACACTGGTGGAATTTCCTTGAAGCGTCCTTACGATCTCATGGTTCCCATGAAGAGCGATATGTCGGGAGCTGCTGCAATCTTGTCTGCAACAGTTGCAATGGCAAAGATTCAACCTCGGGTAAGAATTACTGCATTAATGATGTGCGCAGAAAATATGGTTTCAGGAACAGCTCAACGTCCATCAGATGTGATCACTCAATACGGTGGAACTACGGTGGAAGTAATCAACACAGATGCCGAAGGTCGCTTAGTTCTTGCAGATGGTTTGGCATACGCCGATCTTGAATTAAAGCCAGATTACCTCTTAGACATTGCAACCCTTACTGGCGCTGCAACTCTTGGACTCGGCAAACAGCACGCAGCGATGTATTCACGCAACCCATCTCTTACTGCACAGTTGCAAGCCGTCGGTGATCGCATCGGCGAGCGAGTATGGCCGATGCCCCTTATCGATGACTATGTACCTGCACTTGTAAGTCCTGTCGCTGATTTCAACCATGATGCTTCTGCAAAGAGTTTTAGCGCCGGATCTGTAACTGCAGCACTCTTCCTTGAACAATTTGTTGGGCAGCAGAACTGGGTGCATTTGGATATTGCGGGGCCAGCTCGCTCTGATATCGATGCGGGCGAATCCATCAAGGGCGGAACTGGTTTTGGAACCCGTTTACTCATCGAATGGTTGGCGATCCTTTCATGATCGGTAATCGCGGGGATATGGGCGCATTCGCCGAGAGTTACGTTCGCGAAGATATTTTCATGCAGCAAGCGCGAAATAATGCTGAGGAACTCGGAACTCTCGATCCAAGTCCAGCAGTAGGTGGACTCCTTCGTTTTGTAGTTGAGTCCCTCAAAGCACGTTCCATCGTTGAAATTGGAACTGGCTCTGGTGTCAGCGGACTCTGGCTCTTTGCAGGCGCTGGACCTGATGCTGTACTTACCTCGATCGATACAGAGCGTGAACATGCCGCGAGTGCACGTCAGATCTTTGAAGAGTCAGGAATCTCGACACAACGCTTCCGACTCATCACAGGAATTATTATGGAAGTTGTCGGAAAACTTGCAGATAACAATTACGACCTTGTGGTCATACGTCCTGCAGCCGATCTCATGGATCTGATTCACGAGGCATATCGCCTGCTTCGCCCAGGCGGCATACTTTTTATAGACCACGCGCTTAGTGGAGGCAAGGTCGCAGATCCAACCCAACGAGACTTTGAGAGTATTTCGCGTCGCGACGGCATCAGGGCGGTCAAAGAAGATTCACGGTGGAGTTCAAGCATTCTCCCACTTGGAAGCGGAGTACTTCTAGCGACAAAGCTTTAACTCACTTATAATGAGAAAATGTCTGATGAGGAACTTCCCGTAAACGATTCCGTAAATCAAGAGCCGGCTTCTGCCGTAGAAACTCCTGCGCAGGAGAGTGCAGCAAAGGCCGAGCAAACTCCGCCACCTCCAGTACAGACTCCTTGGTGGGTCTCTGATACGCAATCACTCTCATCTACTTTGACTCCGTTAGTTCCTGTAAAGCGCGTCGCGCAAGTCGCTTGGTATATGGCTCTTGCAATGTCACTCATTGCTGGTCTCGTCGGTGCACTCGTTGGAAAAGTTGCATTCGATAATTCGCCCCATCTTGTTACCTCCAACAAGGTAATCGATCGCGCACCAAATTCCATCGCGGGTATCGCTGCGAAAGTTTCGCCATCGGTAGTTGAAATTGATTCCACAACAAGTTCCGGAAGTGATACCGGCTCTGGATTTTTCATTGAATCAAATGGCTACATCATGACGAATAATCACGTCATTGAAGCTGCGGTCCTCGATAAATCTAAGATCACTGTAAAGCTCGCAAATAATAAGGAGTACACGGCAAGCGTTGTTGGCCGCGATACCTCATACGATCTTGCAATCCTCAAGATCGATGTAACAGGTGCCCCAGCGCTTGTTTTGGGAAACAGCGATAGCGTTCAAGTAGGAGATCCGGTTATTGCGATCGGTTCACCTCTCGGCCTACAAGGCACTGTGACTAGCGGCATCATCTCTGCGAAGAATCGTCCAGTAACAACAAGCTCTGATAACACCTCCGGCGAGAATGCGTTCATCGATGCACTACAAACTGATGCCGCTATAAACCCTGGAAACTCTGGCGGACCGTTGGTAGATGCGACTGGCGCAGTGATTGGCGTTAACTCTGCAATTGCCTCCCTCGGAAATACAGTTTCCGGCCAACCAGGTTCAATCGGTCTGGGTTTTGCGATTCCTATTAATCAAGCGAAGAAGCAGGCAGATCAACTGATCAAGACCGGAACCTCTCACTACCCAATTGTGGGAATGTCTCTCGATTCAAACTTCGCGGGTCCTGGCGCAAAGATTGCGAATATTGCAAGTGCAATTCTGCCTGGCGGACCAGCCCAGAAGGCTGGATTGCAGGCTGGTGACATCATTCTTGCGATTGATGGACAGGATATTGCGACTGCAAATGATCTCATCGTTGCTATTAGATCCCGTTCTATCGGAGATACGATCACTCTGAAGTACCAACGTGGAAGTGTGACCAAATCGGTTCAGCTGACGCTTGTCGCTTCAAAATAGCGCTCGTAGAGTGCTCATATGACTTCTGAACTTGTTGCACACGTTGAACAAGCCCTTTCAACTGTTAATGATCCAGAGTTGCGCCGGCCGCTCACCGAACTTGGAATGGTGGAATCGGTCGCAGTAGCAGATGGCGTTGCAACCATCGGAATCTTGCTCACTATCAGTGGCTGTCCGATGAGAGACAGACTTGGATCAGATATTTCTGATGCTCTATCTGCAATTGATGGCATCGAATCCATCCAGATTAATTTTGGTGTGATGACTGATGAGCAACGCGAAGCGGTTAAGAAGTTGCTGCGCGGAGGCCGCGAGAAATTCAATCCATTTGCTCAAGAGGATTCACTCACTCGAGTTATCGGTATCGCTTCAGGTAAAGGTGGAGTTGGCAAATCCTCAGTCACCGCAAATCTCGCAGTTGCTGCAGCAGCGCGCGGGTTGAATGTAGGAATTCTTGATGCAGATGTCTACGGCCACTCTATTCCCCGCTTGATGGGAATCTTGGATAAGCGACCAACCGCACTTGATCAAACTTTTATCCCAGTTGAAAATCATGGCGTCAAAGTTGTCTCTATGGAGATGTTCAAACCTAATCGCGAAGATCCCATTGCCTATCGCGGTCCGCTTCTCCACCGCGTCCTGGAACAATTAATGAGTGACGCATACTGGGGCGCACTAGATCTACTCTTCTTAGATCTGCCACCTGGAACCGGTGATATCGCTATCTCTCTCGGCCAACTCATTCCTCGTTCAGAGATTTTGGTTGTAACAACTCCTCAGATTGCAGCAGCTGAAGTGGCTGAGCGCGCTGGACGAATCGCATTCCAGATGAAGCAGCGAATCATTGGGGTTGTTGAAAATATGTCAGAGAGCCCTTGTCCGCATTGCGGAGAGCCGATCGCGCTCTTTGGAAGTGGTGGAGGAGCCGAGACCTCAAAGCGCCTGAGTTCCCTCGTTAATTACGATGTCCCGCTCTTGGCCAAGATTCCCTTCGATAGCCAACTACGAGATGGTGGCGATCAAGGCGCGCCTGCATATCTCAGTGCCACTGCGGGATTCACCAAGAATTCATTTGATGAATTGCTTAACGCACTTCTGGTTCGCCCCCATTCTCTCGTCGGCGTCCCACTTTCCCTTCACACGTAAAGGCATCCTTCTGAAATCCAACAATCAGGCCGGGCTCTTGCCCTAGCCCGTAGACTGTCGGGGTGAAACGCCCTCCAGTTGCCTCCATCAACACCGTTGCAAAGCGGTTAGTTGGGCGTACCGATCTGCTTACCTCCAGAAAGAGCGTTCGAGATTCATTGGTATCACTGGCTGGACTCATCGGACGGCCGGTATTGGGCCCTGATGGTCGCGAGATTGGTCGCCTCGTCGATGTTGTGGTTCGTCACGGAGAAGAGACATACCCTCCGGTTTCAGGTTTGATCGTGAAAGTTGCAAACCACAAATCATTTATCAACGGCGCTCGTATCTCTGAACTCACCCCAAGTTCAATCACCCTCTCATCGACCAAGATAAATCTGGAGCAATATTCCAGACGTCCTGGAGAATCCCTCCTGGATGCCGATGTTCTCGATCATCAGATCGTTGATGTTGATGGTCTGCGCGTTGTGCGCACCTCAGATCTCTACCTCGCACCTTTTAATAAAGAGGTTCGAGTCGTTGGGGTAGATATCTCCTTCGTCTCCTTCTTGCGTCGCCTCTTCCCAGGTTCACTTTCTCGCCGCCCAACTCCTGATCACGTCATCGACTGGGCATCAGTTGCCTCACTCACGGATTCAACGGGAGTTGTACGTACATCCGGAACTCGCTCCGCACTGAGCCAATTACGTCCAGCCGACCTTGCCGACCTCATCGAAGATCTTGCTGGCCGCGAACAAGGTGCTTTGATTGAAATGTTGGATCCCGATCTCGCAGCTGATGCGCTGGAAGAGATGGAAGATGACGAGCTCGAAGGTCTCTTGCGCGGATTATCTGCCGAACGTTCCGCTGAATTGTTGGCACGTATGGAACCAGATGAATCGGCTGAAGTACTTCGCGACCTAGATGATGAACACCGCGAAAGCATTTTGAGCGCGATGGAAACCGGAACTGCAAAACAACTTCGCCAGTTGGTCTCCTTCGATGAAGAGCTCGCCGGTGGAATCATGACCACCCATATTCTTATTGTTAAAAGCAGTTCGACTGTCGCGGATGCGCTCAAACTCCTGGTTGAAAATAAGGAACGTGAAAGCTCAGATGGCGTTGTCGTTGTCGACAGCAAAGGCAAGCTTTTGGATCACATCCAAACCGTTGAATTGATTGCAGCACCTGCTGACAGTTTGGTCTCAGATCTCATGGCAAAACCATTTCCTACCGCTGTCTCTATCGATACTCCCATTGATGAAGTTGTGGAAGAATTTTCAAATAACCGCGGTTCCTCCATCATTGTTATTGATGAGAAGAACAAGCCGATTGGTCGAATTCTTGCCGATGATTTAGTAGACGCGCTCTCGCAAAATCGTGGACTCTTCTCGCAGAGCGGCGTCAATCGTTCATGACACAGGTAAATATTCCTAGCGGCCGCAAACTGCGGATAGCTGCATTTTTAGCCGTGATGGGACCAGGGGTTATCGCTGGTCTCTCGGACGATGATCCAGCCGGTATCACCACATACTCCCAACTTGGTGCGCAATTTGGTTATCGCATGCTCTGGGTTCTGGTTGTCTCGACCTTTGCTCTCGTCGTATTCCAAGACCTTGGCGCGCGAATCGGTGTAGTTACTCGTCAAGGGCTCATTGGTTTGGTCCGACAAAAATATGGTGCACGTGCAGGAAGCTTTAGCGCTGTTGCTCTGATTCTCGCCAACCTTGGAACGATGACCGCTGAATTTGCTGGTGTTGCAGCAGCGGGTCAGCTCTTTGGAATCTCTCGTTACATCACCGTCCCGCTCACTGGAATTCTTATTTCTGCGCTCGTTCTCAGAGGCACCTTTAAGAAAGCAGAGCGAGTATTTTTTGTACTCTCAGCAGTCTTTATCTCCTATGTAATCGCAGGCTTTATGTCCCATCCAAAGTGGGGAAGCGCGCTGCACGGCATGGTTGTTCCATCTATGCCTTTCAACCGCGATGCGATCAATATTGCTACTGCAACACTCGGTACCACTCTTGCGCCATGGGGTCTGGCCTTCATTCAATCCTATGCAGTGGATAAGCGTCTGACTCGAGCAGATCTCAAACTTCTGCGTGCAGATGTCTGGGTTGGCTCGGCCCTCACCGGAATTATCGGCTTCTTCGTCATCGTGACCTGCGCAGCTACTTTGAACCACGAACACATCACAAGCATCACGGACGCTTCTCAAGCAGCGCGCGCCTTACAACCGCTCGCCGGAACTCTCGCAAAAGATATCTTTGCCATTGGAATTATTGGAGCAGCGCTATTAGCTGCCTCTATCTTGCCGCTATCAACTGCGTATTCAGTCAGTGATCTCACAGGATCACCTGCTGCGCTAGATGATAAATTTGAAGAGGCTCCACTCTTCTATCTCACTTTTGCTGCGATAACAGTTGTAGCTGGTGGCTTAATTATGATTCCCGGTGTTTCACTTATCTGGATTTTGATCTCTTCGCAGATTCTCAATGCAATCCTCTTGCTCCCATTATTGGGTTACATGTTTGGTATTGCTAAAGATAAGAAGTTGATGGGCGAATTTGCTGCCGGCAGGAAAGCACTCTCCTTGTATGGTGCCATCATTACGGTTGTTGCGATCTGTGTACTCGCTCAATTCTGGTTTATCTTCAACCTGTGATGAAGAGCGAATGAACCATAAAACCCAAGATCACACGGCGCTGCCACAAGGTCGTGACATCCCATTCTTACTCGCTGGAATCTTTGGTATCGGCTCGTCTGGTCCGCTGATTGCCAAGAGCACTATGCCTATCTCCACCCTGGTTTTCTGGAGAAATCTCGGTGGCGCGCTCATCATGGCTCCCTTTGCAATTAAATCGGGGGAGTTGCGGGCGAAGGAGAATCGCAAGCTTCTCCTCACATCAGTTCTCGCTGGGGTCTTTTTGGCAGCCCACTTCCTTGCCTTCTTTGCGGCGATGCGTTTCACCACCGTGGCGGCGGGAACTGCGCTTGCTGCGCTACAACCAATCTTTGCTGCGATCTACATGAAATTTAAAGGTGCAAGAATTTCGAGCCAATCACTTGGTGGAATGTTCTTAGCTTTCGCCTCATTGCTCTTGATCACCGGCGTTGACTTCGCACTTTCTACACGAGCCTTTCTCGGTGATCTCTTTGGAATTCTCTGTGGTTTGTTGGCTGCGATGTACATGATCATTGGTTCGGGTGTTCAAAAATCTTTAGCGACTTCCACGTACACGACTGTCTGCTTTGCTTCGTGTGCGTTCACTACTTTGATTGCTAGCTTAATTACTGGTTCCGCGCTTCTTCATTTCCCAGGCGTGCAGTGGATGTATCTCTTGGGATTAATTATTGGTGCGCAATTTCTCGGTCACACACTTTTTAATATGACTCTTAAGCGAGTTTCCCCAGTTGTTGTATCACTGATCGTTTTCTTTGAAGTTCCGGTCTCTGCAATCATTGCCTGGGCTTGGCTTCATCAGCGTCCATCAGCGGGAACGATTCCAGGAATTATCGGTCTGCTCATTGGATGTGCGATCTTCGTCTTAAGAAATAAATCCGAGAATGATTGACCTTCACACCCACTCGAATTTCAGTGATGGAACTGATACGCCTACCCGGCTCATCAACAAAGCGCATGCCGCAGGCTTAACAGGAATTGCGCTCACCGATCACGATACGACGGCGGGATGGCAAGAGGCGATCGATCATCTCCGTCCTGGTCTCTCCCTCATCCTTGGCGCCGAAATCTCCTGCCAAACTCAAGATGGAATAAGCGTCCATATGCTTGGGCTTCTATTTGATCCTAACAATCAAGAGTTGGCGACGATGATGGGACAGACCCGTGATAATCGCATCGGAAGAATGGCAAAGATTATTGCTCGCTTAAATGCCGCAGAGTATGAGATCACCATGGAGGATGTAGAGGCACAACTCAGCGATGGAGCTACCCTGGGTAGACCTCATCTTGCTGATGCGCTTGTGGCAAAGGGATATATGCAAAGCCGCGATCAAGTATTCGCGGAAATCCTGCATAACGATTCGCCCTTTTACGTCTCGCACTATTCACCGACCCCTGAAGTGGCTATCGCCCATATCAAGGCGGCTGGCGGAGTTGCTGTTATCGCCCACGCCATGTCCTCGCTTCGAGGTCGGGTTGTTTCGGTCGATAGTTTTGAGAGTTATGTTGATGCAGGTCTAGATGGCATAGAAGTTTTTCATCGCGATCACACTCTTCCTAACCGTGAACTTCTCGCCTCAATTGCCGATGAGTATGGTTTGGTGAAGACGGGTTCGAGTGATTATCACGGCAACGGAAAACTCAACCAGTTGGCAGAGTTCCATACTGATCCTGAAGAGTTTGCAAAGCTAGAAGCGCGCGCAGATGCGCGCCGCGTTATAAAGCAGTGAAGCCGACCTTCTGATCGGTTGTATCTCCGATTTCGAGGTATGAGATCTTGCCGGCTGGAACAAGAATCACTCGATCTTTGATATCGGTGAGCTCCATGGTCGTATTTGAAGCGATCGCCTCTTTTGCTAAGGCAATTACCTTCTCGGATTCCAAAGCAACTTCAAAATGAAGTTCCTGAGAGGTTTCGCTGATTCCTACGCGGACGGTTGTCTTGGTGCTTGATTCTTTTTTTGCCATGTTATGAGTTTAGTGGCTTAGAGATTCTGCGGAAACCTGAAATTCCGCGCCACTGCAAACTGGCAACCAATTTCACAGCCAAATCTCTATCAATCTTGCCGTCTCTGGCTAACCAGTGGCGCGCCGTGGTTTGCGCTGTTCCAATAAGGCCAACTGCAAGCATCATTGCTGACTCTTGTGAGATCCCGGTATCCGTGGTGATGGCTTCGCTAAATGCAGCGGCGCAGTCGTAGGACATTCGGTTGAGTCTTTCGCGAACCTGAGGTTCTACTGACATGTCACTCTCGAAGAGGAGGCGAAAAGCCTCACCCTCGCGATTAATAAAATCAAAGTAGGCGTTCACAGTTGCAAGGACGCGACCAGCATTATCGGTGGTCGAAGCAACTGCGGCTCGAATATCTGCCACGAGATATTCGCAATGAATATCTAGCACGGCGAGATAGAGATCTAACTTGGAAGGAAAGTGTTGATAGAGGACGGGCTTGCTGACATTGGCTTGATCTGCAATTTCATCCATCGCTGCGGCGTGGTAGCCCGCCGCGGTAAAGACTTCGAGAGCGGCTGTAAGCAGCGTCGCACGTCGTTCATCGCGGGGTAGGCGAACTTTTTCCTCGTTCATTAGCGTGATGTTATCCCATGATTCATAATGAGCGCATGAATCTGCAGCCATCACGGCGTCTTCTCTTGGTCCATGCCCACCCCGATGACGAGACCATCAATAACGGCGCAACTATGGCGAGCTATATCGCTGCGGGAGCTGGAGTAACACTGGTTACCTGCACCCGTGGGGAAGAAGGGGAAGTACTTGTTCCTTCCCTGGCGCATCTAGCAGCAGCGCGCGAGAACACACTTGGTGATTACAGAGAGACTGAATTGGCAGCGGCAATGGCGGAACTTGGAATTACTGATTACCAATTCTTAAGTCAACCCGATCGCAAATATCGCGATAGCGGAATGATGGGTTCCACCCCTAACGAAAAACCTGATTGTTTCTGGCAAGCCGAACTCGATGAAGCAGCGGGACGACTCGTCACCATTATTCGTGATCGCAAGCCACAAGTTTTAATTACCTATGATGATTTCGGCGGATACGGCCACCCCGATCACATTAAGGCCCACCAAATTTCTATGAGAGCTGCAGAGTTGGCAGCCGATCCCAATTTTGGAGTCGGCGAACCATGGGAAATTTCAAAGATCTATTGGAGCGCGATTCCACGTTCGGCGTTACATGGAAGTATGACCAGCACCAATATCTTCATCAAGATCTTGATCTCACTCTTTAACTATGTTCCCTCAAAATGGATGGCCCTTCCCTTTGTAAAGGCAGATGGAGTTGTCACAACTAAATTCGATGGTGAGAAATATTTGCCGCAGAAGTTGGCGGCGCTCAAGGCTCATAAGACCCAATTGATCATTCATGGAGATCTATTTAAGTTCTCGAAGCGATTGGCCACGAGAGTAAATGGAACCGAGTACTACATTCGCGTTAAAGGCGAGGCAGGTGCTCCGTACGATAAGAACGGTCGCGAATTGGACTTATTTGCAGGAGTTAAGGAATAACTTCCCAACTCATACCGTCAGGCCCATCTTTAATCGCAATACCAAGTGAGAAAAGTTGATCTCGAAGCAGATCACTTGTGGCGAACTCTTTATTAGCCCGGGCAATTCGGCGCTTTTCAATCAGTTCATTGATCTCTGGGGTTAATTCAATCTCACGTGGAGCGCGGGTCAGATCTAGACCGAAGAGCGCATCAAGAGCCTCAAAGATTCTCGCTTTACCAGTCGGAGAAATAGCTTGGTCGCGTTCGATTCCGCGAAGCTCTATGAGCACACGGGGAGTATCCAAGTCATCTCGAATAATTGCGAAGAGGGCTTCGATTTTTTCATCGACCTGAGTTGTATCGATAGAGAGATCTGAAGAACTCCATTCCTGATACTTCTTGCGCCATCTGTTGAGTGTTGAGTCCGCTGCGGAAATCTGCTCCCAATTTAAATCCATCTGACTTCTATAACGATTTTCTAAGAAGACCAGACGCAGTGCGAGCGGGTCAAAGCCTTTCTGCACAACATCTTCAAGAAGGACAACATTGCCGGCGCTTTTAGACATCTTGCGACCTTCGAAGAGCAGGTGTTCCCCGTGAATCCAAAGATCTGTTACTTCACTCATGGAGGCGCAATTGCTCTGCGCTCTCTCATTTTCGTGGTGGGGGAAGCGAAGATCAATTCCTCCTATGTGTACGTCAACATGGCCCTTCAGATAATGAAGTGACATCGCTGAACATTCGATATGCCATCCAGGAAAACCCGAACCCCAAGGAGAATCCCAGACCATCTGCGTGCGCTCTCCCGCACTCTTCCAGAGCGCCCAATCCGCATGGAATCTCTTTGCACCATCGCCGGTGTATTCGTATCGATGGCCAGGAACTAACTCCGCAAGCTTGTTTCCACTCAGTGCGCCATAACTTTCAAAGGTGTTCGCTGCGAAATAAATTGATCCATCAACTCCGACATATGCATTATCTGAATCAATAAGTTGTTGGATCAGTTTCAACATCAATTCAATGCTCTCGGATGCTCGTGGATAGACCGATGCACTATTCACACCTAGTCGCGCTAAGTCATGATGGAACTTGCTCTCATAGGATCGCGCGAGAGTGAATGGATCTACATGCTCTGCTTTGGCTTGAGTTAAAACTTTATCTTCCTCTTCGTCAGCGCCCTCTGCGCCTTCCGTGCGAAGATCGTCATTCATATGTCCCACATCGGTGATGTTCTGCACGCTATGAACTTTGAAACCGCCGACTTCAACTAATCGGGTAAGAAGGTCTGCAAGCAAGAAGGTTCGAAGGTTTCCCACGTGTGCATCGCGATAGACAGTAGGGCCACACGAGTAGAGGCGAAGAGCTCGTCCATCGCTGATGATGACTTCCTGTTTTTCACGACTCTTGGTGTCGTAGATGAAAATGCCAGTGTGAGTGGCTTTGGAGGGAACGATCTTCCATAAAGTGATCTGAGAGGGGTCAAAGGTGACAATCTGGCCATCCTTCTTGCGCACCTGAGTAGGGCTTACGAGGTGCCCCAAGAGGTCCCTAAACCCACCTTCGGGGTCGTGGGAGCGGATACTGACCCGCTGGCCCAGGTGCTCGGCCGAGGGGAGCCCATCTTTTGCCTCCATGGCCAGCTCCTCTCCGCACGACTTTCCCCGAATGAAATCCTCTGACATCCACTATTCTCTACCCATTACTTCTGGGGGACCTTACTGGCGACGGATTAGTCAGCCAATACGGAATCCAATACGGATTATTGTTCCGCAGTTGATAGGAACCGCTACTTGAAAGGATTGACGTGACATACGTAATCGCCCAACCATGTGTGGATGTGAAAGATAAGTCCTGTATCGAGGAGTGCCCTGTTGATTGCATTTACGAGGGTAACCGGATGCTCTACATCCAACCTGATGAGTGCGTAGATTGCGGCGCCTGCGAGCCTGTCTGCCCTGTCGAAGCTATTTACTACGAAGATGATGTTCCAGGTGAATGGAAGCAATTCGGCGAGATCAACGCTGGCTTCTTCCAGACCATCGGTTCCCCTGGCGGTGCCAGCAAAGTTGGAGCGACGGATGCAGATCACCCAACTGTTGTTGCTCTGCCTAAGGCCGGAGAGTAAAGAATCAAACTCCCGGATTTTCCCTGGGATCTGCTAGCTCCATATGGCGCTCGCGCTAGGCAGCATGCCGAAGGAATAATTGACCTCTCCGTTGGTACTCCGGTGGATGCCACTCCTGATTTTGTGCAGCAAGCGCTTATAGATCACTCCAACGCTCCGGGCTATCCCCTGACGATTGGTTCACCCGAACTTCGAAGTGCGATGCGTCAGTGGGCAACTACCGTCCTTGGCGTCACCGGCGAGTTTGATGTTCTGCCGAGCATCGGCTCGAAAGAGGTTGTCGCTAATCTTGCCAGCCAGCTGGAAGCAGAGCGAGTGCTCTATCCCGAAATCGCTTATCCGACTTATCTTGTCGGGGCGATCTTGGCTAAGGCTTCGCATCAACCAGTTAATTTTGATGTATCAACTTGGCCTGATTCGGATCTAACGTGGATTAATTCTCCTTCCAATCCAACAGGACGAATCTCCTCAGCGGATGAACTCCGTAAGGTAATTGAGTACTCACGTAAAACAGGCGCCGTCATCGCTAGCGATGAGTGCTACTTCAACTTTCCCGCCTCATCAACCTCACTTCAACCCGTTTCAATCTTGCGCGTTGCATCAGGCGACAACACAAACCTTTTGGCCCTGCATTCGCTTTCAAAGCGCTCGAATTTTGCAGGCTATCGCGGGGGAATGATTGTCGGAGATCCCGCTTTGATCGCGAAGATCCGAGAGATTCGTAAGCACTCTGGGTTGCTGGTTCCCGCACCGGTACAAGCTGCGATGGTTGCAGCGCTGGGAGATGAGGTACATGTTCATCAGCAAGCAGCACGATATGCAAAGCGTCGCGAAGTTTTGCGTCCTGCATTAGAGGCATCCGGCTTTACCATAGAACATAGTGATGCTGGTCTTTACATCTGGTGTACCCGAAACGAGAAAGATTTTGATTCCATTGCAGCGCTTTCAGAAAAAGGAATACTTGTAACGCCTGGAAGTTTTTATGGCCTTGCTGGAGAGAAATTTATACGAATCGCACTCACCGCAACTGATGCACAGATTGCTGCTGCAGCAGCACGAATTCTTAGTTAAATACGGGGTATTTCATGGAAAAATCAGCAATTCTCTTAGTCGGCGGTTTTGGAACGCGACTCTCTCCGCTAACAAGCCTCACTCCAAAGCCAATGCTTCACGTCGCGGGAATTCCTTTTACTGAGCATCAAATTGCGAAGGCGCGAGCCGCGGGCATCACGGAGATTGTTCTGGCAACGTCATATCTTGCTGAAGTCTTCGAACCCCATTTTGGCAATGGAGAGAAATTCGGAATCAGAATTGCCTATGCCGTGGAAAAGGAAGCCCTCGGCACGGGTGGAGCGATTAGTAATGCAGCGCAGCAGTTGTGCGGTGAAGGCCCAGTATTCATTTTCAACGGAGATGTTTTAAGCAGTCACGATCTCAACGCCCAGTTGGCACTGCATCTTGAAGGTGAAGCCGATGCCACGCTGCATCTCACAGAGGTTGAAGATGCACGAGCATTCGGCGTTGTAGAGATGCAAGGCAATCAGATTCTTACCTTTAACGAGAAGATGGAAAATCCACCCACGCATATGATTAATGCCGGTTGTTACATCTTTGATCGTCGCGTCATCGAGAGCATTCCTTCCGGAAGAGTTGTCAGCGTGGAGCGCGAAACATTTCCGCAATTACTTCAGGCTGGCTCTCGCCTGCTGGGTTATCTCGACTCTTCATATTGGCTAGATATAGGTACTCCCTCTGCACTCCTGAAAGCGAATAAAGACCTGATCGCAGGCACAGCTCAATCCACCGCCTACGACGATCTACTACTTTCTGCTTCCTACCGAGTTGAGAATGGTTCGCTTATTTCTACCTCAGCCCGAATTTCCTCTGGTGTTGAAATTGGAAGTGGCTCAGTCATCGGGGCTGGCGCAAGCCTTGAAAGTGGCGTCGTTATTGAGGGATCCGTGATTGGCCAAGGAGGTTCAGTGGGTGAGAGTGCACATCTCGCGCATACCTTCTTAGCCGAAAATAGTGAAATTCCGGCGGGATTTATAGCCACAAACCAGTTTTTTGGCTTTTCTCCGAAAAAATAATCCTCGCGGACTTGACTCAAAGGGATTACACGCGTGTAATTCACCCAAGCCGTACTTCAGGTGTCGCACTTTGACCCGAGAAGCGCCTACGAGCGCCATAGAGTTTGAGGAGATAACATGTCAGATCGTCAGATCGGCAATCAGGGGGATTTTGCAATGGGTGGTCTCACGAATCTGGGCAGCTCAGGTGCAGGAACCCCAGATCTCTCATGGCAAGAGCGTGCGCTCTGCGCACAGACCGATCCTGAGGCTTTCTTCCCAGAAAAGGGTGGCTCCACGCGTGAAGCCAAGCGAGTATGCCTCTCCTGTGATGTTCGTTCTGAATGCTTGGAATACGCTCTGGGTCATGACGAGCGCTTTGGTATTTGGGGTGGCCTCTCTGAGAGAGAACGCCGTCGCCTCAAGCGCCGCTCGGCTTAATCTCAACCTCTCCTTGCACGGTGATCCCAGAGTTATGGGAGCCAATTAATGGCTACACATTCAGAAGCACACCCGTTGGTCGATGAGGTAGATCTCTCTCATTTCTTTGTCACCGCAATCGTTGTTACCCATGATGGAGCAACTTGGTTGCCAGAAGTTATTGCGGCGCTCTCTTCGCAAACCCGTCGAATAGATCGGATTATCGCGGTCGATACTGGATCGCAAGATGCCTCACCAAAACTATTGCGTGCAGCGGGAATCACTTTCATCTCTGCGGATCGCGAATTGGGCTTTGGCGATGCGATCGAAATTGCGCTAGAACATTCACCGAAATTAAAAGATCCTGTTGATGCAACCAATGAATGTCTCTGGTTCATCCATGATGACTGTGCGCCTGCAAAAGATTCGTTGCAGTTACTTCTTGCAGCTCTCCACGAACGCCCACAGGTCGTCATTGCGGGACCAAAACTCTTGGGTTGGTATGACCGCGATCATCTTTTGGAAGTTGGAGTTTCGATTGCGCCGAATGGTGCGCGGTGGACTGGACTCGAACCACGCGAACAAGATCAAGGCCAGCATGATGAAACAAAGGAAGTTCTCTCGGTAAGTACCGCTGGAATGTTGGTGCGTCGATCTGCCTTTGAAGAGATTGGTGGATTAGATCCCAACCTCGCGCTCTTTAGAGATGATATTGATCTAGGTTGGAGAGCACGTGTAGCGGGCTTTGGCGCAGTCTGTGTCGGTGCTGCGAGTGCCTTCCATGCAGAAGCAGCAGCAAGTGAGCGACGAGTAGTAGATGTCTCAGAAGCTTTCTTGCATCGCCCACTCTTACTTGATCGCAGAAATGCGGCCTATGTGATTCTTGCGAATTCATCGTGGTGGACCTTGCCATGGTTGACCTTCCAACTCATCGGCACCAGCTTGCTCCGAGTGATCTTTGACCTTCTAGCAAAGTTGCCAGGGTATGCAGGTGACGAGATCGCAGCGGTTGCTCTGCTCATCATTCACCCCACAGATTTAATTAAGGCGAGAAGGGCTCGACGCAAGAAGCGTCTTCTGACGCCGGCCGTCGTTGCTCCCTTCATTCCTCCGCGTGGAAGTCAGATCCGAGCTGGTATCGATCGGGTTTCCAACACCATCGCCTTAAAATTAAAAGGCGCACCAGTCGAAGAACCAAGTGATGTTGCACTTTCATACTCTGATCTCGGCGTGATGAGTGAAGATTTTGATGAACCAGATTTTCCGGTGCAGGCTCGTCGCACCATCCTTAGTGGAATCATCAGACGCCCTGACTCCATCGCACTTCTTGCCATTATTTTTCTCTCATTAATCTCGGCGCGAGCCCGATTCGGATCACTCTCTGGTGGCGCACTCGGTTTCATTCCATCAAGTGGATTACAACTACTGCGTAACTATGCGCAGGCCTGGCATCTGGTGGGAATGGGTTCCTCGGTAGCTACACCTCCATGGATGCCAGTCGTTGGATTGGCTTCGATTGTGACCTTAGGTCACCTCTCGCTCTTTATTACATTGCTCTTCCTACTTACTCCGCCCATCGCCTTTGTTATCTTTGTTAATTCGCTGCGGAGAATAGGACTTACTGAGGGGATTTCTACCTTCGGAGGTTTGGTTTATGTTCTCACCCCTCTTCTCTGGAGTTCGCTGAATCAAGGTCGCCTCGATATTTTGGTGCTTTACCTCATCGCCCCGCTCTTTATATTCCTGAAGCCGTTGATGATCGAGATCACCGCAATCACCTGGCGCAGAATCTTCTCTCTAACGCTGCTTGTTACTTTGGTCTGTGCCTTCTCCCCACTCTTACTCGGCGCTTGGTTGCTGTTTCAGCTCTACATTTTGATTCAGAATTCCATAGGGATTCTTAGGGCTCCGAAGAGCGGTGCCGGATGGATCGACCTCATTGAGAGCGATCCATTCATTCCCATTAGACGACGCCTCGCAGTCATCCTCACAACATTTTTCCTCTCCCTGCCATGGTCTCTTGGGGCGCTTTTGCATCCCACACAATTCCTGATTGCTCCAGGAATTCCATTAGCTAATGGCGGAACCCTGCAGACAGTTCTTACCAATCCAGGTGGAGCGGGATCTCCCCCTTGGTGGGTAATTGCGCCACTCCCTTTCTTTATTCTTTTTAGTTTCTTCATTCGCTCTATGCGCAGGGGTTCACTCATAAGTACCACAGTTCTCTCCATCGCAATCCTTTTCAATGATTTCCATATTCCAGGTCACGGTGCAATCGAGCCTGTATTTGTGGGAATCGCATTTCTTATCATCATGATCATCTTGATCCCACCGATGTTGGTGGTCATTGGAAACGTCATTCCAAACCTTCGAGTTCGCAATTTAGGAATCAGCCACTTTGCGGTGGCAGTTGCAACAGTGCTTTCGATTCTAAGTACTACGGTGATGGCGGGTTGGGTACTCGTTGGACAGAACACATCACTTGTTCAATCAGATCAGGTTGATGTCGTTCCTGCTTTCGTTTCTGCTCTGGCTCAAAGTCCTGCGAAACCAAAGACCTTAGTTATTTCATCTCATTCAAGTGCGACGACATTCTCCATCTCTCGAGGAAATCCTCTGCAGTTGGGAGATGCCGATGTTTCAACCACCACGCCGCCACAGATTGTCGGAGCTGTATCAGATCTCGTCGCTGGCTCTGGAATTAATTCTGCGAAGGTGATGGGTAGCTTTGGAATTCAATACCTATTTCTTCGTGCACCAGTTACGGCTGAGTTGGCTCGAGTTATTGATGGAGTGGGCGGTTTCACCCGAATGTCGGCAACCGATATCGGAATCGTCTGGAGAATTATCGGATCTGCGCCTCGAGTTGTGTTGACCGATAGCAAGGGCAAGAACACGATGATTCCTGCCGGAGATGTCGGCGCCCTTGGCGTTGCTCCTTCAGCAGGAACCATTACCTTGGCGGAGAAATATGACCGAAGCTGGAGATTGATCTCCAATGGCGTAAACATTCCACTTCAGCATGCCGATAGCGGGCTTCCGATTTTCACCATCCCTACCGGCGGAAAGGTAACGCTCTTTTTCGATGGAACAGCACACCGCGCCTTGATCTCTATGCAATTGCTCGCACTTCTCATCACGGTGGTTATGTCCCTGCCTTCCGGCCGTAAACGTCGCCAAGTTCCTCTTGAAGAGTTGGTGTGATGATGAAATTCGCCAAACTCAAAACCTTCCTATTCATAACTCGCGGACCAGTTCTTGTAGCGATTGCTATTGCCCTGGCGACTTTGGTTCCGCAGGCGAAGGCTCACATCAGGCTCAATACAAGTTATCCCGCAGTGCTATGTCCATCCGTTCTAGGCAGCGGAGAGCGCATCTCACTTCCAACCCAAGGATTATCCGCAGGATTGGTAGCCGGAAAGAGCGTCACGCTCCATGGGCAGAAATCAGTAGTTCTGCGCGGATCATCAGCACCAACATTTGTCAGCGGCAATCCAGGTTCTGAAATTGCATTTGAGTCGGTGGCTGGCAATGGAACTGCCGATGTTGTCTGTGATGTAGGTGGCGCAGACGAATGGTTTATCGGCGGCTCCGGTAGCGTCACGAGTCAGGGAATCTTGCAGATTATTAATAGCGGTTTAAGCGACTCCACAGTTCAAGTAGTTCCCTATGGATCAAAGGGAGTGCTTGCTCCTATCGTCTTAACCATCAAAGCTAACTCCTCGAAGAATCTGAAACTCGCAAGCATTGCACCTGGTGAGAGTTCGATGGCACTTCATGTGATTACTGAATCGGGTCGCGTTACATCATTCATGCTCGACCACCGTGTAAATGGCTTAAGCGATTTGGGTTCTAGTTTTGTTACATCCGTTGAGAGCCCAGCTGCTACCAGCTATTTGGCAGGGCTATTTGGAAATGCGACAAAAGCCACAACAACTTTGCGTTTCTTGGTTCCAGGAAATATCAATGCAAATGTGCATTTGAGTTTGTATTCAGGTGGAGGAACTTTCACACCTCTGGGATTTGATGCATACACGGTTCAACATCAGAAGGTAATCGATGTGACCCTGCCGCATATTTCACTATCCACTCCATACGGCATTCAGATTTCATCCGATCAACCGCTCTTTGCCTCTGCGCTGACCCGCACAAGTACAGGAAGCGCAGACTTTGCATGGGCCAATCAGTTGACGCCTCTATCTAACTTCAAGGTCAACCTCGCTGGTGCATCAGCGCAGTTCCTCTTTGTCGGAAGTGCACCCGCTGTTCGTGCGCACTGGATTGACTCCCATGGCAAAGCTCAAGATATGGTTATCAGCGGAGATACATCTGCGGCATGGCATCCCGTAGGTGCTCTCAATGGAATCACCTTCACCGTTTTGACGAAGAATCCCGTATACGCAGGAGCGCTCGTTTCGAATATCGACGGCGGATTAAATTACCTTCCACTTCGCCCCAACCAACTTGTTTCGAGGGCTCATGCCCCCGAGGAAGATATCCGGACTCTGGCGCGCCACTAGGTGAGAGCAAATCCACCACTTCCTGGCCAGTAGGCACTAATCTCTCAATTATGCGAACACACAACAGATCAAGTCGTACCTGTTCGCGCGCGAGCTGCAACTCTCCAGCCACCAAGACCCTTACCTACGTCTATGCAGATTCGACAGCGGTCCTGGGTCCCTTGGCTACCTATGCAGAACCTCACTCCTATGACCTCTGCTCTACGCACAGCGAAAAGCTGACTCTTCCCAACGGCTGGAAGGCGATCACCGTTGAACCAGAGTCGGATCTCATCGGACCGAGCGAAGATGATTTGATGGCGATTGCTAATGCTGTGCGCGAAGTGGGAAATCAACAGAGTGCGCCAACTCCTTCTCAACCCGCTCAGCCAGAGATTGGCCGCCGCGGCCACCTGCGTGCGATCCCCTCGAATTAGAGAGAACTTCATATTTAAAGCACGAGAGGGTTTCTCTCGTGAGAGTTATCTGAAGTAGATTTCACTTATGTTTACTCGAGATCAACTAGATCAAGTCATTAAGGCATATGACATCCGTGGTCTGGTCGATGAACAGATCACCCCAGAATTTACATTTGTACTAGGTACCGCCTTTGCGAGATTTCTGATTGAAGAGCGCGAGCCGGCAACCGTAGTTATCGGCGAGGATATGCGTCCATCTTCCGATGATCTCGCAACCGCCTTTGCCGACGGCCTTAATTCGCAGGGAATCGATGCGATACGAATCGGATTGGCGTCAACGGATATGTTGTATTTCGCCTCTGGCTCGCTCAACCTTCCAGGAGCAATGTTTACTGCTAGCCACAATCCTGCCGCCTACAACGGAATCAAGATGGCGAAATCCGGAGCAAGACCAATCGGATCTGAATCTGGATTGCTGCGAATCAAAGATTTAATGAGTCAAGAGATTCCAATGAAATTGGGACCCATCGGTGTAACTACCGAACGCGTTCTCCTTGATGAGTATGTTGATTTTCTCTTGAGCCTTTTTCCTGAAGATGAATTCTCAACGGGGCGAACTCTTAAACTCGTCGTTGACGCTGGAAATGGCATGGCTGGTTTTACCGCCCCTGCTTTGATGTCGCGTTTAAATGTCGAACTCATTCCGCTTTACTTTGAATTAGATGGAAACTTCCCTAATCATGAAGCCAATCCCATCGATCCGAAAAATTTGGTAGACCTTGTTAACGCAGTAAAGAAACATAAAGCAGATATGGGATTGGCCTTTGATGGCGATGCAGATCGTTGTTTTCTGGTCGATGAGTTAGGTCAACTTGTGAACCCTTCCGCTTTAACGGCGCTCATTGCAATTCGTGAATTGAAACGCAAACCCGGCTCCACAATTATCTATAACTTGATCTCATCGCACGCGGTTCCGGAGATCGTTGAGGAGCACGGTGGCAAGCCACTTCGCTCTCGAGTTGGGCACTCCTATATCAAGAAGATGATGGCTGAAAGTGGTGCAGTATTCGGGGGAGAACACTCTGGCCACTTCTACTTCAGCGACTTTTGGAGAGCGGACTCTGGTGCCCTAGCGGCTCTCTTCGCGATTGCAGAACTTTCACATTCCGACCTCCCGCTCTCAGAGTTGCTCGCACCTCTCAACCGTTACTTCGCTAGCGGTGAGATCAATACCGAGGTGGCTGATACCGCCCAGAGCGTCGCGGCAATTAAGAGCGCCTTCGAGGCTGACTACCCGATTGATGAACTCGATGGGGTGACGGTCACCGGGCCTGACTGGTGGTTTAACGTCCGCGCATCAAACACCGAGCCTCTGCTTCGACTTAATGTCGAGGCTCACACCCCTGCGCTCCTCAAAGAGGTTAAAGAGAGGGTCTTGGCTCTCATCGGGTAACCTTTGGGCTTACAGACGCCCGTATATATGTGAAATCAAAGGTTCGAAGGAGTTCTTGTGTCAGTTGAAACATCTCTTGGTCACGACATTGCAAATGCGCAATTAGCCGCTGAAGGTAAGAAGCGAATTGAATGGGCTGAGAGAAATATGCCTGTCCTCGCACAGATTAAGGCTCGCTTTGAAGTTGAAAAGCCATTTACTGGAATTCGCATCGCCGCTTGCATGCACGTCACCACAGAGACTGCGAACCTGATGCGCGCCCTTAAAGCTGGAGGCGCTGAACTCGCGCTCTGCGCATCAAACCCTCTCTCTACTCAAGATGACACCGCTGCAGCGCTGGTTCACGAATATGGAATTAACGTCTTTGCTCACAACGGCGTCGACCGCGATGGATATTACCGCCACCTCAACTCTGCTCTCGATATCAAGCCAAATCTAGTTTTCGATGATGGTTGCGATCTCGTTAATACCCTTCACACCTCTCGCACTGAATTGATCGATGGAATTATGGGTGGCTGCGAAGAGACCACCACGGGAGTTATTCGCCTCAGCCAGATGACAAAAGATGGCGCTCTTAAGTTTCCAATGATCGCTGTTAATGACACTGATACAAAGCACATGTTTGATAACCGCTTCGGCACCGGTCAATCAACAATGGATGCGATCTTCCGCGCTACCAATGGTCTCGTTGCAGGAGCGACTGTTGTTGTATGTGGTTTTGGTTATTGCGGTAAAGGCGTTGCAGAGCGTGCTCGCGGAATGGGAGCAAATGTTGTAGTTACTGAAATTGATCCAACTAAGGCGCTGGATGCACTCATGCAAGGTTACCGCGTGATGAACTCACTTGAAGCTGCAAAGATCGGTGATTTCTTCGTCACTGTTACAGGTAACCGTGATGTGCTTCGCGACGAGCATTTTGCAGTGATGAAGGATGGAGCGATCTTCGCAAACTCAGGTCACTTCGATATCGAAATTGATGTTGCTTGGCTTGAGAAGAATGCGGCGCAGAAGAATAAGAGAATTCGCCATCAGACCGATGAGTATGTTCTTGCTGATGGTCGTCGCCTGCTTCTCATTGCCGAAGGACGCCTCGTAAATCTCGGAGCTGCAGAGGGACACCCTGCCTCTGTTATGGATATGTCATTCTCGGACCAAGCGTTGACCGCTGAGTGGCTCGTTAAGGCCGCTGCCTCACTCGGAGCTGGCTTGCATGATGTTCCAACAGAGATTGATAAGGAAGTAGCTCGTTTGAAGCTTGCAAGTATGGGAGTGACAATCGACACCCTCACACCTGCTCAAGAGCTGTATCTCAACTCTTGGGAGCACGGTAGCTAATGACGTTGATCATGGTCGTCGATGACGACCAAGATTTAGCGGAGATGTTGGGCATCGTCCTAACTGGTTCTGGCTTTGAAGT
>Ga0208872_1000541_pt1 | contig 26997 bp, 24 predicted proteins | sample CryBogCBH12Aug08_FD_185508 | JGI IMG/M metagenome (GOLD analysis project Ga0208872, IMG submission 185508) | Freshwater microbial communities from Crystal Bog, Wisconsin, USA - CBH12Aug08 (SPAdes) | ecosystem: Environmental > Aquatic > Freshwater > Lake | place: Crystal Bog, Wisconsin, USA...
AACCTTTTGCAAATGCAAAAAAAGCAAACCCCTCGACAATCCATTAGAGCTCTCCGTATGATGGCAGGGTGGGATGACGCCTTGCTCGCCTCAACTCTCTCTCAAAAATTTTCATGAGGTGACCCTGGAATACCCCCTAGGTTCATATGAAATGAGATACCGTGAGGTGGCCCCCTTTGTCTAGACAATTTTTGTTGTTAATATCGAACTATGTTGTTGCTATGCTCTGGAATTGCTGAAGACGAAGACACGACCTTTATTTTGTCGATTCCCCCAAATAGGCGGCTTTGACAGCTTCATTGCCCAAAAGGTCTTTTGCTCTCCCTTCAAGGACAACCCTTCCCTGTTCCAACACATAGGCATAATCGGCATATCGCAAGGATGCTTCAACGTTTTGTTCAACCAACAAAAGGGTAACTCCCTGCTGGTGCAGGGCACTTAGAGTCTGGAATAGTTCCGAAACCTTTAAGGGCGACAACCCAAGCGATGGCTCGTCGCACAAAATGATGGTTGGCTCCGCCATCAAGCAGCGCCCAATCGTCAGAATTTGTTGTTCCCCCCCTGATAAACTGCCCGCCCGTTGTTTTTGACGTTCCTTCAAAAGGGGGAATTGACTGTATATTTCTTCAAGCTTAGCCTTAATTTTCTGCTTTGAAAAACCAACAGCAATGCCGCCCACCTCCAAGTTTTCCTTAACACTTAGGTTTGGGAAAATCTGCCGCCCTTCAGCAATGTATCCAAGGCCCATCTTGCAAATCTCGTGACTTTCTTTGCCAGTAATGTCTTGTCCATTTAAAAGAATCTGACCAAAGGTTGGTGGGTGAATTCCAGAAATTGTCCGAACAAGAGAGGTTTTTCCAGCCCCATTCGCCCCAACAATTGCAACCCACTGGCCTTTCTTCAGTGAAAGATTAACGTCCCGAAAGGCTTCCAAATCATTGTAGGATAAGCTTAAATTTCTTAAGGTCAGCATGGGTCTTGTCCTAGGTAAGATCGAATGACTTCAGGATGCTTCCTGATTGCTTCAGGGGTATCCTCAGCAATTTTCCGGCCGTAATTTAAAACAACAATACGGTCAGAACAGGCCATAATTGCGCGCATACTGTGTTCTATCATCAAAATAGTTAGCCCCGTTTTTTGGTTAATGACCTTTAAAATGGCGATCATTTCATCAATTTCACTGGGACGAAGACCAGCCATAACCTCGTCAAGCAAAAGGATCTTGGGGGCAACAGACAGGGCACGAGCAAACTCTAACCGCTTTTTTTCCGGCAGGGACAAATTTTCTGCCAAAGACAGAGCTTTATGGTGAATGCCAAGTAATTCCAAAATGCGAAGGGCTTCTGCCTTCGCTTCCTTTATTGAGTAGGATCGAACCAAAGGTCCCATCATCACGTTTTCCAAAACATTCAGCCCACTCATCGGTTTTACGATTTGAAAGGTTCTGGCAATCCCCAGTCTTGCAATCTGATAGGGTTTTAGGCCCTTTAAGTTTTTGCCGTTAAAGGAAACGGTGCCTTGATCTGGAACCTGGACCCCAGAAATCACATTAAAAAGCGTTGTCTTTCCTGCCCCGTTGGGTCCAACAAGTCCCAAAATTTCGGACTTTCTGGCAGCAAAACTGACGTCTTCCAGAGCCCTTAGCCCTTTGAAGTTTTTACTAATGTTTTGAACTTTGAGAAAATCAGTTTCCGGATGGATCATGGAACCTTCCCTTCCCATAGTTTTTTAAAAAATGGCCAAAGACCCTTGGGTAGGAATAAAACTAATAACAAAAGGCATACGCCATAGAAAAGATGCTTGACCCCAGCAACCGTATCAAAGGGTAAATGACTTAAAAGTTCGCCTAGGGGAATCAAAATAAAGGCGCCAAGAATAGGGCCAGCTAAGGTCCCAAGACCCCCTGCAATCACCCCCATGGCAACTTCAATTGATTTTGTCATGGAAAAGGTTTGATCGGGGAACAAACTGCTCTGATAAAAAGCAAAAATGGCCCCACCAACGCTTGCCATAGCGGCCGACAAGGACATCAAGATAACTTTCGTTTTAAAGACGTTGATGCCAAGGCAGGAGGCCGCTAATTCATCTTCCCGAATAGCCCGTGCGAAGTAACCAAGCCTGCTGTTTAAAAAGAGCCGACATAAAAGGAAGGCAACAACCACAAGAATTAAGAACAAGTAATAAAACAGGTGAGAGCTGCCCCTTAAATCCCAAAGACTGAACGAATCATTTGCGACAGGAATAAAAAGACCACCCGTAGCCCCAAACCATTTCCAGTGTTCAAAGATAAGACGCGTCGATTCTGCAAAGGCTATGGTCAAAAGGGTGAAATGGACACCACTTAGGCCAAAGCGAAATCCTAAAGCAGCGATGAATCCCCCTAAAAAGGCACAAAAGAGCACGATAAAGACCAATGAAATCCACGGGGAAATGCCATATTTTATAAAAAGATTGGATGCGATGTAAGCGCCAAGACCTGTGTAAAGAGCATGCCCCAAAGAAAGCTGCCCCCCAAACCCAAGCAATAGGTTCCAAGACTGACCAACGTAGGCAATATAAAGGGTTACAATAAGAACAGACACAATATAGCCGTTGAACACAAAAGGTGCTGTCAATAAAAGGATAGCTGCAATCAAACCAATCAATAATTTCATTGTTTTTTAGCCAAAAGCCCCTCTGGCCTGATCAATAAAATGACAATTAAAAGCAAAAAGCTGAATAAGGATTTAAGGGACCCCTGGACAAAAAAGGCTGCATAGGTCTCAATAACCCCAATTAGAAGCCCACCCAGTAAAACGCCCCCCATGCTGCCAAGGCCACCCAAGATCACAATAATAAAACTAAGAAGGGTTAATTGCGGCGCTGTGTAGGGGGTCACATCAACGGTCAAACTAAAAAGAGTTCCCGCCACACCAAGGCACGCCGCTGCAATTCCAAAACTAAGGGCGTAAAGCTTTTTGTAATTTAACCCAATTGTTTTAGCCCCCAATAAATTATCCGCACAGGCCCTAATAGCCTTTCCAGAAGATGTGTGATAGAAAAATGCAAAAAGCAAAAGCAGGACAATCAGGGCAATTCCCCCAGTCAACAGACGAACGGCATCGAAAAGAATGCCCCCAATCTCAAAGGAATGAAGGCTATAGGAAACGACAATGGCCGCAGCTTCCGATCCAAAAAAGATTTGCTGTAAGTTTAAAAGAATCATCGCAATTGCGGCCAATGCTAAGAACTGGGAATGTTCAGATCGTTTCAAAAGACGGTTAATCACACCCTTTTGTAGGTAATATCCCATAATAAACATGAGAAAGCTGACAAATGGAATTAGGACAAGAGGATCCATTCCAAAAACCCTATGAAGGGTAATAGCTATAAACGCTCCCAGAACCAGCATTTCCCCATGGGCAAAATTAATAATTTTTGTAACCCCAAAAACAACAGAAAGCCCAGCCGCCATAAAGGCATACATAAGGCCCGTGCATAGTCCCGCAAATCCAAGGGACACATATTGCATCACGTCACCTGCCAAGAGGGATTTGGAAATACCGGCTCCATCTGCTGCAATTCTCTGGGCAAAATAATCTGCGGGGAACCCCCACGATTTTGTAATGACACAGATTTTATGTTCACGGCCTGACCTTTTTGGTCAAAAGAAATTGGCCCCCCATAAACGATACGGTCCTTTATATGGGTTTCTTTTAGAGCCCTTTGTAGATCTTGACCATTGAAAGATTGGCAGCGCAGATATGCGTCTGCCGCAATTAATATTGCTTCGATTGTGAAAACTACATTCAGATCAAACTGTTCCCCTGGATACAGTTTATAGAAACAATCAAGGGCCCTTTTGGCAAGGGGAGATGTCGGATTGTACCAGCATGTATTGGTGATACAATGTTCTGAATGGTCACCTAAAATTTTATAAAATTGTTTTTCGTACATTCCGGGGCTTCCCGGACTTATGATACCCATGAAGCTACAACGTTGTTTAACAATTTCCCGGACCATCATAATCGCATCATTAAGCCTTGTGATGGGGATCAAAAGCTCAGCCTTTGATCTTTTAACCTTAGCGATTTCGCTTGATAGATCTTGTGCTTTGGGATCATAAGAAATGGTTTCAACAAGTGTAAATGGCAAATCAAGAGTGGGCGTCCAATGGGAAATAGCTTCATACATAGATTGGCCGTACGTATCATTCACATAAAGCAATGCTGCGGTTTTTGGGCTATGGCCTGTAACCCTAAACAAGTCCTGCATCAGTCTTAGGCCATTTCCTGTCAGATCGTCTGTGGTTGGAAAGTTTCTAAAAACATACTGATAACCTTGCTCTGTAATTCTTTTAGCCGCTGCAATATTGATCAAAAAGGGGATTTTACGCTGTTCGCACACCTGGGCAATTGAAGACGTAACGCTTGAATTATGGGCACCAATCAAAATGTGAGTGCCGTCGCTAATATGCTTTTCTGCTTTGCTTCTGCCTATATCAACGTTTGATTCTGTGTCAGCATAGACAACCTCAAGATTTGGCAAAAGGTCCTTTAGTAAAAGTTCCGCAACCCTTCCGCCGCGCTCACAAGCCTGACCAACCTGGGCATCCGTACCAGTTCTAGGGGACAAAAGGCCAACCCGAAACGTGTCCTGCCTTTTAGGCTTGCACCCAACAAGGCCCAGACCCAAAAGGGCGAGAGAAGAGGCATTAAAGCTGCGTCTTGTTAATGACAAAGGTTTTTCCATTTTCAGTATCCAAATTCAGATGCAACGTAATTTACTAAAAATCTACACAGCAGACAAGAAGCAATGCTGAATTATCATACCAGAAATGCGTTAAATTAACATCTGAAAAATATCTAGCTTCGAATGGTTTACTACTCTTCAGAATCCTCCTCTTCCTCATCAGGTGCTGCAGCTTTGTCTGCATCAGCTGCGGGTTTTGCCTTATCATCAGAGCCTTTGTCTGCATCTGGAGCAGGCGGGGGCGCGGATGGCGCCGGGTAGTCTACAGCCATTACGACCCCTTCTGTCAGGACGGCTTGATTTTCATACTGCGAAACGCTGGCATCTAAGTCGGGTGCTAGAACTGGAAACACAGGAACGCCAATGGCTTTTCCAGGGGCCTTTGGGTTCGCTGAGGGGGCCATCAAGGTGATCAGGTTATAGACAACGGCTTTGCTGTCAGTTCCTGTTGGAATGACGAATTTAAGCATAAAGGGGTTTGGGTCCTTTAAGGACGCGTATTCACCTTTTGTTGCAGCCTGCATCTTTATCATCCAAAGAAGTGCCCATCTTCCTTCATACTTAAAGGTTGCTTTTCTTCCATCAACGTCAAGAATGGGTAGCGATGGATCTTTCACAGGGTTTGCAGGAATGCTGTCGCCTTCAGGCCAACGAAATCCAACTTCAACGGGGTTCCCGTAAGACCAGCGACCCACATGGCTTTTGTCGTTTTTGTCAATTGTAACGTCTGGATTGGGCTTAAGTGTCCAGTCGACAATTAAGTCACCACCAGATTCTTGTTGTCTGTTGGCTCTAAAGTCCACGTCAAATGTGAATGTGGGCAGGTCGTTATCCCCATTTCCAGAAAGATAGTTTTGAAAGAAATTTTTGACATCTTCCATATTTTGCAGAAAGCGTAAAGCGGGAAGGGTGCTTGATCCTAGCTGATAAATTTGGTCGAAAATGGCCTCGGCCGATCCGCCGGCTTCATCAAACAGACGAAAAAAATCGCGGATACTTTCCGGGTCTACTTCAGGTGTGTTTAGATTGACATTAGAAGCCACAAACGGAAATTTGTTTTTAAGGTTCTGGTTATAAAAAGTGACTAGTTTTTTATAGCTTTGAATACCTTGCTTTCGCTTTAGAACTTCTCCCCTGGATAAAACAGCTTTTTTTAAGATCCGGATAGTTTCCAAGAAATAGTCACCTGACTCCCCTTGAATATCTTTCAAGGAAATCAGATCGGAACAATTCATAAGATTGTAACTATTAAGGGTTTTTAAAATAAAGTCCTCAAGGGTTGCGACCGAATTACCTGGTTGTTTTTTCAGAAAAGCATCCATTTGCTCAACAATTCGGCGCCATTTATTTAGAAGAACTTTATCTCCATTTACCCCTGACATGACATCGGAGGTCAAGAAGTTAACCAGTGGTTTTGCAAAATCCAAGGCCATTGTTTGCATCAACTGACGTTGAAGGGATAAATAAACTTTAAGGTCTTCTGTGTCTTTTGAACTATAGCCAGCGAAAGCAGCCCCTTGTTTTCCATCCCACCACGAGAAAGTTAGGTCATGAACAGCATAGGGGCTTTGGGCATGCAATACATTTTCAACCTGTGACAATAACCAAAAGCCCGTTGAGCCTAGAACGGTTCTTAATTCAACGAAGGAAAACCCAACAGAATCTTGATTTAAGATTTCTAATAGCTTTACAAACTTGGGGGCTGAATCTTTAACATCCTCAATTTTAGACCGCAGGATTTCTTCGGCTGCCACACCCTCTGATAGGCTTGAAGGCGCATCAACAAAACTCTGGGCCTGAGAAAGCAAATTAATGACATTGGCTTGCAGACTTTCCCTTGCCAAAAGTTTCATGCTTTCTTGCAGTACGGGCGGAAATGTTCCAGTTTCCTTGGCGCTGAATTCATCAAACCGTTTACACATTTCGTAAGCAGCCTGGATCAGCTTTGGGTCCCAATAAATAACTTTTCCAGAGGGTGTCTGAGCTGCAAAGGTTGCGGCAGGGGCTGGTGCCATATAGGGTTCAGAAAATAAAGTGGTTAAACTTTTTTGAAGTGAAAATAACCCCTGGGATGGCAGAGTTTCAGCTGCCTTTTGAGCAAGAGGCCCAACAGGCATATTTGGCTGTTGAACAAGAAGCCTGTTAATTGCTTGCAATTGAAGCTTTAAGTTGTTGAACCCGATGGCTGTTTGATCCACCAAAAATTGAGTGACATCTTTTCCAAAAAGTTTTGAGTTATCGATTTTATCCAAAAGGGTGTCGAATTCTCTCCCTAAGTTAAAAAACTCTCCATCCATCCAGGTTTTCCCAACCTCGCCCAATGTTGGGATGATTTGGGCAAGATCAATGCTGAGCTGACGTAAATACGCAGAATCAGGAAGACGCTTGGTCTCTTGTTGACTCATTTGCTGCAGGAACAATTGCAGACGGGCAGGTAAGCTTGAAGGGTCATTGATTGTAAACAAACTATTCAAAAGATTTTGATAAAGAATATTCAATGTTTCCCTGGCTAATTCCTCATAAGGTCTAAGATCGATAGGGGGGAACGTGGTATTTTGAAGAAGGGTTCTAAACTTTCTGTAATGATCTATAAATTCTTTGGGCAACTGGGCGTGAAAGGTATAAGCAATTAGATCATTAAGGTCCTTTGGATCCGTAGCGCTTTTCAGATGATTAAACTTTTCAATTTTTTCATGAAGAGTTGCAAGTCCTTCGATGTACCGTTTTAAAAGCTTATATTCATTGCTTTCTGTAGGTTGCAAAAGTTGACCTATGGAAGTAGATCGGTCCTGAAGGGTGGGCCTTAGGTGTAAAAGTCCCCGCGCCTTTAAAAGAAGGTCAATATAAATTGTTCGAACAACAATTTGCTGATAAGAAATTTTTAAAGTCTTCTGAAGGTCTTTATGCAAAGGGCTAAACCAGGATGCAGGTACAAAAACAGAAAAGAACTTGGTTTCCTGTAATTGGTTCATCATTTCCAAAAGTTGGCGCGCGCATGTGTCAAACATTTCAGAGGATTGCCCTGGTTCATTCAAATTGATCTGCTGAATTTCATGCAGCATGGTGTCCATTCGCGACAGAACAGGCAGCATATAATCACGGCTTTGCAGAAACTTTTCATAGGCGTTAAATAGGCCGTAGCTTCCGAATAGCACAAACAGTGCTGTTGCGATTTTGGTAATATTAAGGGCCTTGTTGATGCCCAAGAGACGATTTTGAAGGGGAATAGAAAGTCCAGGTTCCCGCAAGATTTTGTCCGTAATTAAATCGTCAATAAAGAATATCTTTCGTTTAATTGGGTCCAGGGTCTCAGGGGTTAATTGGGACGCAAGAGATGGTGATTCCATTTTTTGTGATAGGGATGCATCTGGGTCCCCAACAACCGCGAGATTTTCATTGTTTTCTTCGTCAGAGTTCTCATCCTCATCTAACACCATCAACGGCGTCATACCGCTGTCGCCGCAAAAGTAAAGCCCACGGAACAGCAAAGATTCCTGGTAAACATCATTTTTAAAAAGATGATTGATGTAGATGCTGAGGTTATCTTTGAGGGAAAGAAGTTCACTTGGAAAGACAAAGACACCATCTCTGGAGGTCGTCAAACGCCCTTCTGCAAAAATTTCAAGGCGGAGTTGGTTTAGATTTTCCTCAAGGCTGTCAAAGGCATCTTCAATCCATTTAGACGTGTAAGCCGTAGAGAGAGTGTACGGGGACGACCATCCAATAATATTATGGCGGTTGCTGGTTGGAATTTCAGCGCAGAAACTTTGAAACCCAGGGACGGTATCAACCTTGGTGACAACGATATAAACGGGTAATCTAAGCCCAAGATTGCTTTGGGCAGCCGCTAGTTTATGAGCCAGAAAGTCAGCACGCTTGCTGATTTCATCGACGGTCAATTTATGTTTGCCGTAAATTTCATTGGCTGGGATTGTTAAGATAATTCCGTTGATTGGTCTTGCTGAACGGTAGCGGGACAAAAGAACCAAAAGAGACCTCCATCCCTTTTCTTCGCAGCCAACACCTGTTTTGTTTAAAAAGAGACTCCCCCGGATATCGAGAATGACACCCCTGTTCAAAAACCACCAACGGCATTCTGGATTGGGGTGGTGAATTCCAAGGTCTGGTTGACCAAGGGGCAGGTTGATTTCAGCACCTTCAATAAGGCCTGTTTTGCCTGACCCGCTTGCCCCTATCAATAGATACCAGGGTAGCTGATATTTGTAATTGTAGGTACTAAGAGAACTTTTTAGGAAATCAAGGGCCCTTAAGAAAGAAAGGCTTAGGGTGCTGACATGCACGAACCCTTTCTTAGAAAGGAATTCACTGATCCAACCCCCCAAAGGTGGCAGTTTGGTATTTTCTTCAGGATTTTTTTCTGTTTTTTCTTTGCCTGCTGCTGCACCTGCGGCCTGGGGTTTCTTGGCCCTTACGGAGGCCCTTCGAACCGCAAGAATTGTTAAGATGATTGTGATCATCATAATAACAAGAGCCAAAATTAAAAGAATGACGATCACGAAAGGCAAAGACGCAAAAGCTTGCCTTATATAATCTGTCATACCCTGTAATGTCTGAAGAATGGAATGAATCATATTGGTGGACTTTGCCTTGTTTGTTCAAAGATTAGGTTTAATGCTTCGTGCATTTCTGACGCCAATTTGTACCAGACCACATAGGTGATAAAGACATAAACGGTGAAAATGCCAGCAATGCAGATTCCCCAGGTTTTCAGATCTGGTAGCCCCCGACCCGGTGGTTCTAAAAGGGTATGGTCATAGGGTTGATCAAGTAAATGGGCGCGGCCAGGGCGAAATAAATGGGGCGGGCGGTGGTTGATAACAGCATACAGTTGGTCTAGGTACCACTTGATGGCTTCTTTATCGTCTTGATCACGGTATTTCCCGCGAAAACCCAGGCTTAAGGTCAGAAAATATAAAAGGGCTAATTCAGAGCGGGTTGGATCTGTCGATTCCAAAAGCATATCAAGTTTTTTAAAAAAAGCTTCACCGGCAATTTGCGTTTCAAAAATCTGGGCTTCTAGCAGGGACTTTTTCCATTGGTTGACACCTGGCCAGCTTAAGGTCAGAAAAACTTCGTCTGCCAAAATAGCCATCAAGTACTGGGCGTCCCGTATTTGGGATGCCCCTGAACCACCTACAATACGGCCCATTTTATAAGCTTGTTCTTCTAAAAGGGCGCGCATCTTTTTCTGAATACCCTCAACCGAACTTAATTCACTTTCTTGGGCACTGTCATCGAAAACAGTATCTGGTTCGGTTATGCGCAAGGCTTTTTCTTTTTGCCTTAACAGCTCGTAATAGAAAATCTGAAAGCTTTGCAGAAGGGGGCTATTTTCCGTTGTAAACTGCATGATCTATTAAGCTCCCTTTTCTGTTTCTGCATCATCGGATTTCCGAACATAAAGAACAATTTCGGTTGGTCTTTTCTCTGGATGATCTGCAGGATTGAAAATATTCAAATTTTGATCGGGTTTAATGTAATCGGGGTTAGGGGTGATCTCAAAAACGATGACACCACGGCTTGGCATCAGCTCATTCAGTTCTTCATTACGCAAAAGTGTCCGTTCAGCGCCCGTGATGCGGCGCCCCCGAACCCCCTCGACTGCGAAGTCAGAGGCAATGACTGAGTCATTCAACCAATCTTCCAGTTGATTTTCCGTCATGCCCTTAGGGGCCCTGAGACCAATATAAAGCTTATCTTGAAGATAGGCCTTGTGGAGAGGTAGATAAAATAGACGGTCTTTTTGCTGAAACTGAAAGGATGAAAAGCTTTGGTCAATGCTGGTGAGATACTGATTAATCAGTTCAATCACAGGATCAAAACATTTGTTAATGTCGTTGTGGACATAAACCGGCAAAACAGGTGGCAACAAGGAAAGACGAAGGGGGGCCAAAAGCCCGGCCGTTTCACACAGTTTCTGAAAAAGCTTATAGGGGTGAACAATATCGCCGTGGACCATCATTTCAAGGCCTGGCAAAGCCATCATCAGCGGCCTTAAAAGAACTGAAGTTTCCTGAAGCATTGGCGTTCCGATTTGATTCTGCCATTTTTCGCTTAGGTACGAAGCTTTTTCCCGAATTCTTTGGGTAATATTGGCGCATGCTTCCCACAAGGGGGTTTCTTTCTCAACGAAAAAACAAGGAGCAACATAGTTTGTAATCGCAAAAGCTTCATCAACAAACCCTACTTTCAGCAAAGGAAATGCAAGGCATCTGGAGGGGGGTTGTTCACCAGCCTGCAAAGATATTTTTGGGACAAGTCTTGGAATCTTAATAACATTATCGTCAAGGTTAATGTCCTTAACATCATGCCCTTCAACTGAATAATAGCGGGGGAATTCGCCAATAACGGGGGAACTTTCAGGAATAACCTCAGGGATGGCTAACTGAACCGTGATTTCTTGACCGGGAAGACCTGTCTTGTAAGGTTTTAGATCTATTTCTAAGGGCGGAATATCAGTCATGTCTGCAGAATAATGGACAATAAGTCCATCATGCATCAATGCTTCCAGTTCCAAAACACGGATGATTCCATCAGGCAGAACAATGGGATCAAGTTTTAAAAACCGCATGCCCCAATGATAAAAAGACAAAAGACCAAGCTGATGCCCCAGAATTTCATGATGGCGTAAATCAGATTGCTGAAAATGCTGCGGAGAGAGCATCATCCCTTCGTGCCACTGGATAGCCGGTGTGATTGACAGAAATCTTTCCTTCCTCATTGGGACGCTTCCTCTCTGAAATTCGGGCTTTTCTAATAATATTTACTAAATTTTTATTAATTATGATATGTTTTTGCTCTCCATGACAAGAGTATCTTGTGGGGTGGAGGTGAGAAAGAAGCTTTACCTTGTGTTTTTTTTATTGCTAGAATGCCTCATCGTAAAACCTAAGGGTTAAAATTCAGGTATGGTGCCTTATTTTTCCGTAGTTATTCCCACTCGAAACAGACCTCATTTTTTAAAGTATGCTTTAATAAGTCTTCAAAAACAAAGCTTTGAAGATTTTGAAGTTATTGTCAGCGATAACAGTGATGACCATCAAGAGGCTGTGACGTTGGTTCAGGGAATGAATGACCCAAGATTCAAGGTTGTTTGCACGCCATCAGTCCTGAGTATGAGTGATAATTTTAACTATGGCGTTTCCCATGCAAATGGGCGATATGTTTCAACCATAGCAGACAAAACCTTGCTTCTGCCAGGAGCATTGGAAAAAGTGTATTCCATTGTATCTAAAGACCCATCTATTGATGTGATTAATTGGCTTAGTGATTGGTACGGTTTTAAAGATGAAGGCAATAGCTGGGAAGGGTTTTATATGACCCAGCAAGACTTTTACGAGCCAGTCATTTATGACTTGGAGGAAGAATTAAAGTTTCGTTTAAGCTTTTTAATTAAGCGCACAGAGCTTAAAAGAAGATATTTCCGGGGGCAAATATATTACGGTTTTTATTCAAGGGAATTGATTGAGAGAATAAAACAGAAGGTTGGAAAAGTTTTTCATGATCTTAATCCTGATCATACCTCACTTCTTTTTGGGTTTCTTTATTCGAAAAAATCTTATGATATTGGAATGTCTTTAAGCATGATGTTCGTCACAAAACTTTCTAATGGAAATAAGGGGCAGGAAAGTTTGGAGGAAGGAAAAAAATATATATCTCAAAGTTTGGATTGCTCTTTTGAAAAATTTTTAGAAAATTTACCGTTTCCTCCCTTTTACCAGGCGATTACAAATGTCATTGCTTATGACTTTATTCAAATGCTTGACCTAACAGGGCATACACATCTTAAAAAATACATTAATTACGACAATCTGTCTCTTAGGGTTTTAGAGGAGATGCAAGGACGGTTTCCCGTTGATTATAAAAAAGTTATTTTGGACACGGATCCGGACAGTGACCTATTGAAAAACCTGTTGATCAAGAAAGTTCAAAATGCTATTTCAAAAACATTTTCAGAATTTAATAGGGAAGAAATCAGAGGTAATCTTTTGATGAGTTTTGCAAAGTATTTTCAAAGCACCGGTTTATATGCTCAAAAACAAAGGCAGCGAAATGCATACTTTGCCCAGCCTTGTTCAGACCCGTTGACTGGTTTGGAATATGGGCACACACATTACAGTCAATTTCCCATTTTAAATTATAAGTAAGGGTTGAGTTTAAAATCATGAAGGTTATTATTTTGGCTGGCGGGTTTGGTACGCGTCTTAGTGAGGAAACGACAGCAAAGCCAAAACCAATGGTTGAAATTGGGGGGCGTCCCATTCTATGGCATATTCTAAAGCATTACTCTCATTACGATTTTAGGGAGTTTGTCATTGCCCTTGGTTATAAAGCCGATGTCATTAAAAGATACTTTCTTGATTATGCTGAACTCAGCGGCAATTTGACCGTGGAATTATCACAAGGTAGAAAAAGGGTTATTCAGCGGGAGCGCGATGAATGGACCGTCCACCTAGAGGACACAGGGATAGATACGCTTACCGGTGGAAGGGTTAAAAAGCTTTCTGAGTGGGTCAGTAACGAGACTTTCATGATTACCTATGGGGATGGGGTCAGTGATGTTCCCCTAGATAAGCTTTTGGCCTTTCACAAGGAACAAGGCCGCTTGGCCACAATCACCGCTGTAAGGCCGCCTGCCCGTTTTGGTGGTTTGGTCCTTGAAAAGGGGCAAGTTAAAAATTTTACAGAAAAACCCCAAGCGGGTGAGGGTTGGATCAATGGTGGATTTATGGTCCTAGAGCCAGAGGTTTGTGATTTGATCAAAAATTATCATTCCAGTCTTGAGGGTGAACTTTTGGAAGAATTGTCTGAAATGGGTCAACTTTCCGCCTATTGCCATGAGGGCTTTTGGCAATGTATGGATAACATGAGAGATCTAAGGCTTTTAGAAAAATTGTGGAGCGAAGGACAGGCCCCTTGGAAGTTATGGCAATGAGTAATCAATTTTGGCAAGATCGACGTGTTTTCGTTACCGGCGCAAGCGGCCTTGTTGGGGGCTGGCTTGCAGAAAAGTTATTGCAGCTTGGCGCTGATGTTATCGTCCTTCTTCGGGACTGGGTGCCAGGGTCACGTTTGCTGTCGCATCAATCTTTAAAAAAGGCCACCCTTGTTCGGGGTGACTTATCTGATTCACGGGTTTTGGAACGAATCTTGGCTGAGTATGAAGTTGAATCTGTCATTCATTTAGCGGCTCAAACAATTGTCCCCATTGCCAATAAAAATCCTTTATCAACCTTTGAATCAAATATCGCAGGCACGTGGAATTTGCTAGAGGCTTGCCGTCATGTTAAGTCCATTTCATCCATCGTTGTGGCATCATCAGATAAAGCGTACGGCGATGTTCCAGAATTACCCTATAGGGAAGATATGCCTTTAAAAGCTGTTTATCCCTATGATGTAAGTAAAGCCTGCGCTGATATGATCAGTCATAGCTATGCAAAGTCTTTTGGTCTGCCGATTGGAATTACCCGTTGCGGTAATTTTTTTGGGGGCGGGGATCTTAATTGGAACCGATTAATTCCTGGGACTATTCGTTCTGTGATCAGAGGAAACCAGCCAATTATACGATCTGATGGACAACTGGTCCGTGACTATATTTATGTTGAGGATGCGGTCAGTGCTTATTTAGCAACCTCTGAATCGCTTTCAAAGTTCCCAGACCTCAAAGGAGAAGCCTTTAACTTTTCCAATGAGACTCAAAAAAATGTTTTGGAATTGGTTCAAACTGTATTGTCTGAACTGAAATCAGATCTAAAGCCAATCATCAAAGGTGAGAATCATGGTGAGATTCAATCCCAATATCTAGATTCCTCCAAAGCCCGAAATGTATTGAACTGGACCCCTAAATTTGGTTTGGACGAGGGACTTAGAAAAACAATTCAGTGGTACAAAAACTATTTTGAGAAAATCAATGTTTAACTGTCGTTCTTGTCATTCGCAAAACACGCAATCAATTATTCCTTTGGGTGAGCAACCGCTTGCCAATGGGCTGCATGCATCGTCAAAAATTGATCAGGAGCCAAGGTATAATTTAGAAGTTATGCTGTGCCAAGACTGCGGACTTGCGCAGCTAAGAGATCTTATTGACCCAAGCGAGCTATTCACAGACTATGTGTATTTTTCGTCCAATTCCGATACCATGTTAAGGTCAGCCGCTGATTTGGTGGATAGAATAAGGCCAACATTATCAGAGGATTCATTGGTTGTTGAAATCGCTAGCAATGATGGGTATTTGCTTAAAAATTATATCAGCCAGGGTATCCAGGTCTTAGGCGTTGACCCTGCACAAAACATAGCAAAGTTTGCCAATGAAAACGGCATTCCAACACTGTGTGACTTTTTCAATGATGAACTTGCCCTGAAATTGGTGAATGAGGGTAAAAAGGCTGACATTATCCATGCCAACAACGTCATGGCCCATGTTCCAGATATTAATAGTTTCGTGAAGGGCATAAAGATTCTTTTGAAAGAAAAAGGCCAGGCTATTATCGAAGTTCCTTATTTTGCAGACCTAGTGGAAAAGCTAGAGTTCGATACGATATATCACGAACATGTTTATTACTTTTCTGTAAAACCATTAAGAACAGTGTTTGGACGCTATGGGCTTGAAATATTTGACATTGAAAAAATAGCCATTCATGGCGGAACGCTTAGGATGTTTGTTGGACATAAAGGTGCCTATCCAGTGCAGCCTGTTGTGGAGGAGATGTTAGATAAAGAAGAAAAGTCTAATTTGTATGCGGTCGGTAATTTCAAAAATTTTGTTCAGCGTATAGATGATTTGGGCGCGGAACTTAGGAAAGTTCTTGGAAACTTAAAAAAACAAGGAGCAAAAATTGCTGCCTACGGGGCCTCTGCGAAGGGAACGACCTTATTAAATTATTTTAAAATAGACAAGCAGTACCTTGATTTCGTTGTTGATCGTAGCCTTGCAAAGCAGGGCCACTATACCCCTGGCACCCATCTTTTGATAAAATCGCCGTCAGCTTTGATAGAGGATGGGGCCAATTACGCCCTTCTTTTAACCTGGAATTTTGCCGAAGAAATTCTTGCCCAGCAAGCGCGTTACAGATCTGAGGGCGGGAAGTTTATCATTCCCCTGCCGGTAGTCAGGATTGTGTAATGAAATTTACGGAACTTCCCCTAAAAGGTGCCTATTTAATTGAATTGGATAAGCACGTTGATGAACGTGGTTACTTCGCAAGAACTTTTTGTGTTGAAGAGTTTGGGAAGCATGGTTTGGTTACAAACTTTATTCAAACAAGCACATCTTTTAACCATCGCAAGGGTCAAATACGGGGCATGCACTATCAAGAAGATCCTTATGGGGAAACAAAAATTGTCCGGTGCACCAGCGGAGCCATTTACGATGTAATGATCGATCTGCGCAAAGAGTCAAAAACGTATAATCAGTGGTTTGGCACAGAACTTTCTGCTACAAATGGAAAAATGTTTTACATTCCCAAAGGCTTCGCTCATGGCTTTAAAACATTAGAGGATAACACGGAGATATTTTACATGATGGATCAGGTTTATGTGAAAGATGCGGCGAGGGAGATTGGGTATGAAAAATATGGAGTTTTTGATTAATGTCTTTTTTGCACATTATATGAGTTTCATGGCCTGATCTTTGGCCAGACAGCCTCAAGTTTTTCTTTTTGGAAGAGAAATAATGGAGTTTTTGTCCAACTTATTTGGTGAGGAGTTATGCTAAATCATGTTTTCTAAGGGGATTTCCTTATATGATAAATAAAGTATCTCTTTCAATGAAAGAACACTATAAAGGCACGATTATTGAGCATGGCTCTTGCGCTAGAGGAGTTGATTGGCGAGATGAAGATACAGCAGAGATCCGTCATGGTCATATGAAAAACCTTATGCTTTTTAGTAATTCTGATACGACATTGCTTGATGTTGGGTGCGGGTATGGTGCATTTCTGGGTTACTTGAAACGAAAAAGTATTAGTGTTAACTATTCTGGTATAGATCTTGTTAAGGAGATGATTGGTGTCGCGGCATGTGAGCATCCCGAAGCTTCGTTTATCATCGGCGATTTTCTTGATGAAAAATTTAAAGATAATTTTGATTATCTTATTTGCAACGGAATATTGACTCAAAAGTTGGATGCTAGTTTATTGGAAATGGAGCGCTATTACAAAGAAGTCGTAAAGAAGATGTTCTCTCTCTCTAAAATTGGTTGTTGCTTTAATATGATGTCAACTAGGGTAAACTTTTTTGCTCCAAATCTATTCTATCGTCACCCTTCTGAGGTTCTAACCTATTGTTTATCTGAAATAACTCAAAATGTTAGGGTGGACCATTCATATGGTTTGTACGAGTTTACTGTTTACTTGTATAAGTAGTATAAAGGGATTCCTTCATGAGCAAGACAATAGGGATCATATCTAGCGCGGGCGGCTCGGCTATATTTGAGATTTACCCCTACCTGGAGAGCAAAGATATCAAGCTCGTTGTGGCCACCGATAGGCAATGTGGCATTGAGACGCTTTGCGGAGAGAGGGGGGTTCTCTGCCGTCGCTTTAGTTATGGTGATAAAGAAACGTTCTCAAGAGAAGTGGGTTCTTTTTTTCAAGAGAGCTCGGTGGAAGATTTAGTTTTTCTTTACTATACACGATTTGTCTCTAATGAAATATTTGATGGCTTTAATGCTTTGAATTTTCATCCATCTATTTTGCCTTTATTTTCAGGTCTTAAGCCCATAGAGATGCAACTAGAACAGGATGTGTCTTTAATCGGAGCGACTGTCCATAAGGTGGATGGAACTTGCGATGGAGGCCCCATTATAGGACAGATCGCCAATTCTTTCTTGCCAGAGACGGTCAATAAAACATCTTTTATGCAAAAAATCTTTTTAGCTTTGGCTGCCATAGATCTGTATCTAAGTGATCAAGATTTTTGCTCAGTGAAAAGTAGGTCTGTTAAGTTTTTAAATACAAATATGTTTCTTTCGGATGAATCATTAGTGTTTTTTCAATCTCTAGAGGAAAAGCATCAAATGAAGATTTTGGGGGTAGGATGAAAGTTTTCATCTCTCAGCCTATGTATTTGCCATGGCCAGGTCAGTTTGATCAGATACGCCACGCTGATGTTTTTGTTCATTATGACGATGTGCAGCTGCCTCAAGGTCGGTCATTTTGTAACAGAGTTCAAATAAAAACAGAAGATGATATTTCTTGGTTAAGTGTGCCCCTTGTTAAAAATTCAAGGGGACTGATAAACGAGGCATTAATTGATAACTCTCAAGACTGGAAAACAAAACATTTAAATAAAATTAGAGAATCTTTATCAAAATGTCGTTTTTATGAAGATGCTGCCGGGTTGATTCAGGCTGTCTTTGACCAGGAAATAGTTTATTTATCTGATCTGAATATTATCTTCATTGAAGCGGTTGCACAGTATCTTGGTTTAAAGACTCAGTTCCATCGGGCATCAAATTTGGGTTTAAACACTAGGTCCACAGAAAGATTAATTGAGATATGTAAAGTCTACAATGCTGACTGTTATATAACGGGTCACGGAGCTAGGAACTATTTGAACCATGAGTTATTTGAGCTTGAAAATATGTCAGTGCATTATATGAATTATGAAATAGTTCCCTATCCTCAGTTTGGCACCTTTACCCCGTACGTTACGATTTTGGACCTAATTGCCCATACAGGTAGGGAAGCTTTATCCCACCTTCAGTCAACAACATCTTCTTGGAGAGAGTTTCTAAAAAATGAATGATATAAAACAGTTTGAAAATCAAAGGCTAGAGTCTATAGAGGCTTTGGGAGCTGAGCAGAATTTGCATCAAGAAGCCACTAATTTTATGCGAAATGTTGGCCCCTTTAAATATTCCTACAACTTTGATTGGCTTGGTTTGCCGATAATTCAAGTTCCTCAGGATATTGTTGCAATCCAGGAAATTATTTGGAAGACAAAGCCGGATGTTATTGTTGAAACAGGTGTTGCGCGTGGCGGATCGCTTATTCTAAGTGCTTCCATATTACATCTGTTGAATGGAAATGGAAAAGTTGTTGGGGTAGATATAGACATAAGGCCCCATAATAGGGAAGCTATTGAAAATCACCCTTTGGCATTCAGGATCGAACTGTTACAGGGGTCGTCTATTGACATAGATATAGTTGCGCAAGTGAAAAAACATATCAAGTCAACCGACAGAGTTATGGTGATTTTGGATTCAAATCATACACATGATCATGTTTTGAAAGAACTTGAATTATATTCTCCTTTAACAACAAAAGACTGTTATTTGGTTGTTATGGATACAGTCGTTGACGATATGCCAGATGATTATTTTCCTGACAGACCTTGGGGGTCTGGAAATAATCCAAAAACAGCTGTTCATGAATTTTTAAAAACTACTGATCATTTTGAAATTGATGAATCGATACACAACAAATTGCTGATTACTGTTGCCCCTGATGGATATTTAAAATGCATAAAATAATTCCCGTTGCGGGTCCTTCTATTACTGAAAAGGAAATTTCTTACGTCACGGATGCTGTGACCAATGGGTGGTTCGGGAATGCCAATGGGTATATTGACCGTTTCGAAGATGCCTTTAAAAAATACCTGGGCCGTAAATACGCCATATCCTTACCTTCGTGTACGTCGGGCCTGCATCTAAGCTTGCTTGCCCTTGACATAGGGCCTGGTGATGAGGTTATTGTGCCTGATGCCACCTGGATAGCGTCTGCTGCCCCCATAACATATGTGGGCGCGACACCGATATTTGCAGATATTGACCCAGCGACATGGTGCCTTTCGGCGGAAACAGTGAAACCCCTTATTACGCCTAAAACAAAGGCTATTATTGCCGTGAACCTGTACGGACATATGCCAGACTATGACGATTTGCTAAAGCTTGGGATTCCAGTTATCGAAGATGCCGCAGAATCTGTCGGGTCAAAGTATAAGGGAAAATTATCCGGAGCCTTTGGCGTTACCAGTTGTTTCAGTTTTCATGGGTCGAAAACATTGACGACCGGTGAAGGGGGTATGCTTCTAACTGATGATGATCATGTATACAAAAGATGCATGATTTTAAGGGATCATGGGCGCAATCCAGGCGACACATTATTCCAAAATATTGAAGTTGGATATAAATACAAAATGTCGAATCTTCAGGCTGCTCTGGGGCTTGCTCAATTGGAGAGGATTGACGAACTTGTTCATATAAAACGTGAAATATTTAGTTCATACAAAGAAGCATTTAAGCAGTTTGACTTTGTAAAATTGAACCCTGATCATCCAGATGTCCAAAACAGCTATTGGATGACAACGGCTATTTTTGATGAATCCGTTAAAATGAGGAAGTTTGATCTTATTGGAAAAATGAAGAACGCGAATATAGCGACAAGGCCATTTTTTGATCCCCTTAGTTCTTTAAAAGCCTATCTTGGTCAAAAAGATCAAGTCCGTGCAAAAGAATCGAATAAGAATTCTTATGACATATCATCTAGGGGGATTAATTTGCCAAGTGCTGCCTCTGTTACGCTTGAGGATGCCAGGTATATCTCGGCAGTAATCGGGCAGATTTTAGCTTAACGATAATCTCCCCGCTCGCTCCTCAAAGGCCTTCAGGGTTGTTTTTAGGGCGGGCTGAAAAAACTTTCCATGAAGTTTTGTAGGATTGGGTTTTTGAAGGAAAAGTCTATAAGGAAGTCGATTTCAGTTTTTCCCTCCTCAAGCGCCCTGAACACCCACCGGTTTTCAAGGTGACGAAAGGGGCCTGACAGGCATTCAATTTCTATCTCTTAAAAGACAGAAAGTCTGAGTACTTCCCCGGGTCCCCCACAATTTGAATCTTGTGAACCCCTTTCCATTCGTGCTAACGGTTAAAGGGTGTTTTGTTTAGGGGGAAGCTATTATGGTGTCTGGCTTATACGCGTTTAACCTTTATATCCCCTATGCTTTATTGGCCCTTTCCTTGGTTTTGTGCTGGGTGTCACAAAGGGCGGCCCTTACTTTCTTTTTAGGTTTTCTTGCCTGTGGGTTTTGGTTGGGAGTTTTGCAGAAAGAGGCTTTTGGCATTGTGCCCATGCTTTTGGGGTGCGTTGTCATTCTGCGTTACAGTTCTAGTAAAGCCTTTAAATTTCTGGCTCATCTTGCTTTCTTCTCTCTCACTTTTTTACTGTTTTTCCACAAGCTGCCAGGGTTCAATAATTTCAAGGTTTTTCATGAGATTCAAACATCTGCGGCATGCGCGCCCTTTTCCCTATACCTAAATGCAGAGGGGGGAACTATTGCCTTTATTCTTTTGAACACGCTGGTCCCCTTGTCTCATTCAGCAAAGGATTGGAAGAACATTATTGTGCAATCCTTATTTTATTTGGGTTTATGTGTTTTGACCTTAATCGCCCTGGCGACGTTTATCGATTACGTGAAGTTTGATCCAAAGATTCCATCCGAAGCTTTTCTGTTTGCCCTTAATAACCTTCTTCTTGTCTGCATTGCAGAGGAAGCCTTTTTTAGGGGATACCTTCAAAAGTATATGTCAAGTTTTTGCACCCGTTACCAGTTTCCAAAAGTTTTCGCCCTTCTTGGAGCGTCATTGTTCTTTGGATTGCGTCACATAAATGGGGGCATTCCTTTTGTTGCCCTGTCTGCTGTTGCAGGACTTTTCTATGGGGCGGTCTATATGAAAACGGGCCGTATCGAGGCATCCATCTTGACCCACTTCGGATTGAACCTGACCCATTTCTTGTTTTTTAGTTATCCTTTTGTTCTTCTTTAAGTTTGGCATTTTACCTTGAAATTCATTATTCATCATTATTCTGACATCGACAGCACCCAGTCCCTAGCAAGGCATTATCTTTTGGAGGAGGAGGCTGATGAGGGAACCGTGGTCATTGCTGATCAGCAATCGGCTGGGTATGGCCGGCAGAAAAGGCATTGGGAATCGCCGCCTGGTAACCTTTACCTTTCCCTAATTTTAAAACCTGAAGGCAAGCCAATTGAAACCTATAGTCAGTTGGCATTTGTTATGGCTGTGGGGATAAAGCGGGCCCTGCATTCCTTTTTTTCATCGTTGCCGCTTAGCTTAAAATGGCCAAACGATGTTCTGGTTGATGGAAAAAAGATCAGCGGCATTTTGATCGAGGTTGAGGGAGAAAGTGTCATCATCGGCGTTGGAGTTAATGTTAATTCCAGTCCGTCTGAAGCTACGCATTTGAACGAATACCTTTATTCCCCTGTGACGATTGAGGATGTTTTGAAATCAGTCCTTAAGTCCCTTTGGCAGACATACCAGGAATGGTCAGAAAGCGGATTTGAGATGATTCAAAAAGAATGGACCGACCATGCCTATATGTTTGGTCAAGCCCTAGAAAGGGATGGCACTATGGGGACCTTTGTAGGTTTGTCAGCAGAGGGTGCCATGCTTTTGAAAACTGAGGACGGAAGCATCCAAAAAATCACCAAAGTTGATTGAGGGGCATAATGACTTGCTCAATCAGTTACTCACAAGAACGCCCGCCGGGTTTGGATGAATTGCTGACAAGTGTCCAAAGAATATTGACACCCCTAAAACCCCATGCCACAGTCCCGAGATTACGTTTACTAAGGTAGAAAGCCATGAAAAAGATTGCAGCCCTTATTGTTGCAGGGGGCGAAGGGTCCAGGTTTGGTGGTCTTATTCCAAAACAATACTGTCTTTTTCAGGGAAAGACCGTCATTTATCAGGCGGTTCAGCCTTTTGTGACTCATTCGCTGATCACCAATACCCAGGTTGTCATTGGCAAAGAAACCGATGCTTTATATAAAGGGGCCCTGAATGGTCTTCCCCTTTTGCCCGTTGTTTATGGGGGAAAAACTCGCCAGGAATCAGTTCTTAAGGGGCTTCAGGCCCTAAGGGCCCATAATCCAGACCTTGTTTTAATTCATGACGCCGCCCGGCCTTTTGTTACGCCTGACTTAATTGATCGTGTTCTGCGGGCGCTTGCGGATCACAAGGCTGTTATTCCTGTGATTTGTGTAACGGACACAATCAAACGTGTTCAGGGTGGGATGGTTCAGGAAACGGTCGACCGTTCAATTTTGCGCCGCGTTCAAACCCCCCAAGGGTTCGATTTTCAAACAATTCTATCGTTGCATGAACAGTTTCAAAAGGATTTCACGTTGACAGATGATGCGTCCTTGTGTGAGGTAGCCGGGGTGCCTGTACATTGTGTGGACGGCGATGAAAAAAACCAAAAAATAACAACCCAAAAGGATTTGCCCAAAATGATGGATGTGCGCGTTGGAAACGGTTTCGATGTTCATGCAGTTGGCCAAGGGGAAGGGATTATGCTATTTGGGTGTTTTGTCCCCTGTGGTTTTTCCTTAATTGGTCATTCTGATGCCGACGTTGGTTTGCACAGTATTACAGACGCCCTTTTGGGCACAATTGCAGATGCTGATATTGGGTACCATTTTTCGCCTAAGGATGAACAGTGGCGTGGGACCGATTCCGAAAAATTTTTGACCCATGCGGCCCAGAAAGTGCACGCCCAGGGCCTACAGATTACCCACATTGATGCGACTGTTATTTGCGAAGCCCCCAAGGTTTCCCCCTTTCGTGATCAAATGCGCCAAAGGGTTGCAGATATTCTGAAAATTGACCTGAACCGCGTCAGCATCAAGGCAACCACAACCGAGAAGTTGGGCTTTTGCGGCCGTGGTGAAGGCATCGCCTGTATGGCAACGGTGACTGTTTTAATGGTCCCGGAAAACCCTCCCCGCTCGCCCCTCAAAGGCCTTCAGGGTTGTTTTTAGGGCTTGGTTAAAAAAGCTTTCCATGAAGTTTTGTAGGATTGGGTTTTTGAAGGAAAAGTCGATGAGAAATTCGATTTCAGTCGTGTGGTCCCCCAGCGGCCTGAATACCCACCGGTTTTCAAGGTGACGAAAGGGGCCTGACAGGTATTCAATTTCTATCCGTTCAAAGGGGGTCAGATGAACCCGCGACGTATAGGACGTTTGAACCAGGGCGTTATACCCAACAACCAGCTTGGCATCGAACGCCTTAGGGGCTTTGTTAAAAACAATGGCCTCTTTCACCCAGGGCAGAAAGTCTGGATACTGCCCAACGTCCGCCACAATTCCGTAGAGAAAATCACAAGGATAGGGCAGAACCCTTTTTTCAAAATGCCGGGGCACTTGGGGTCAACTGGCCTTACGCAGGGCTTGTTCACGGGCGATTTTAAGCCTTTGGAAGTCATCCCCCGCATGATAGGACGACCGGGTTAGGGGCGATGCTGAGACCACCAGGAACCCCTTGCCGCGCGCCATTCTTGCGTAATCATCAAATTCCTCTGGCGTTACAAAGGACATAACTGGGTGATGCTTTGGCGTTGGCTGCAGATACTGACCGATGGTCAAAAAATCAACCTGCGCCGCCCGCAGATCATCCATGACCTGATAAACCTCAACCTTGGTTTCGCCAAGGCCCACCATAATGCCCGACTTTGTAAACATAGACGGGTCTGTTTTCTTGACCGTATCCAAAAGCCTTAAGGAATGAAAATAACGTGCCCCTGGCCGAACTGTGGAATATAAACGCGGAACCGTTTCAAGGTTATGGTTGTAAACATCCGGCTTTGCAGCAACGACGGTTTCAATCGCCCCCTCTTTTCGCAAAAAATCAGGGGTTAAAATTTCAATGGTGGTTAGGGGCGCGCGCTTTCGAATTTCTGCAATGACCTGGGCAAAATGTTCAGCCCCGCCGTCATCTAGGTCGTCCCTGTCAACGGACGTTATGACCACATGCGACAAATTTAAGGACCCGATGGCAAGGCCAACCCGTTCTGGTTCATGGGGGTCAAGCAGGTTGGGTTTCCCTGTTTTTATATTGCAAAAAGCACAGGCGCGGGTGCAGGTGTCCCCCAGAATCATGATGGTGGCGTGCTTCTTTGACCAGCATTCGCCGATGTTTGGACACGCAGCTTCCTCGCAAACTGTGTTCAGCTTCAAGGACTGCATAAGGCCTGCTGTTTCTTTATAGTCCTTCGACACAGGGGCCTTGACCCTTATCCATTCGGGTTTTCTAAGGGGGGTTTGGTTTTCGGCAGGCTGCAAAATAAAACGCTCACGTGATCTGAAAGGTTAACCAATTTCTATCATAAAAAGACAGTTTCTGGAATCACCTTGAGGGATTTTATCAGGGGGCAACTTTATCGGCAAAATAGATTAAATTTTGAATTAAATTTAAAGGATGAACGCAAAGTTATGCACAGGAATTGAAAAGCAAGAAAAATCTTCAGGGCTTAGAGAGTTTTTATTCGGGCCCTGTTTGAAACTTCATTTTTGAAATAAAAAATCATTTAAGATCAGTAACTTATTTTTTAAGCCTAAAGCTTAGGCATTGGCCTCAAACATAAGGCTCTGCTTAGAGTTTTTAGTTTCCCCAGCAAACTTTCCACAAAGTTATCCACAGATCTAGTGGATAAAAATTAACCCTTTGTTAACCTTACTTTTTTGGGGAGAAACGATGAAAGATTAGTCATCATTTTAAAAATTTTGTATTTTAATCCCTTCTTAAGATTTCGTATATTACAATTTCAATTATTTTTAGAATACAAACCTCAGGCGTCAATTGTATAAAATTTTATCAACTTTCTTGTTTATTCTGGCCACTGCATTTGTTTGTGGTGCCTCTGGTACTGAGTCTTTTGGGAAGGCAGCTGGCATTCTTCCTATCGCCAAAAAGGAAGGGACTCTTTATGTGTTATTAGCTGAACGTCAAAAAGGATCCAGTTCCGAAGAAGGATGGGCTAATTTTGGTGGACTTGGAGAAGAAGGGGAAGCTGAACCTAAAACTGCCTCTCGTGAAACGTTTGAGGAATCTTTGGGAATTCTTGATATTCCAGTAGATCAGCTGAGTACAGAAAAATCTGTTCAGGTTGGCCCTTTCAAAAGTTGGGGGGGTAAAAACGTATTATACCGAACTTTCTTTATTGAATTGAAACATGCCATTGCCTCTAATCATTTTTTGGAAAAGCTTGAGTCGGCAACGGATCATAGTCAAGAGGAACTGGTTAATTTTGCATGGATCAAGCTCCAAGATATTTTCGATCATTTGGGGGATGATAGGTTTAATGCAGCAACAATAGAGGGAAAGACGATTAATCTAAAGCTTTTAGATAACTTCAAGGAAACCCTTGCGAAGGCGCAAAGCCAAGGAATTTTTAAAGAAGACTTTCAAAAAATAACGCCCTCTCATTCATCTGCTCGAAAGATTCATAGGTTAAGCGAGGTCGCTCGTTATATTGAAAGGGGGCCGCAGCTTGCGGGGAAAACGATTGAGGTTTTCTTTGATATCGATAATGTTCTCTTATCCTCTGATGGGAAAATTATAGAACCAACTGTTGCGGGTCAAAAAGGGACCGTTGAAACGATAGGGCATCTACAGTCCAAAGGAATTAAAGTTTATGCCTTGACCAAAAGACCGTATAGCGATGGTTTTTCTGAAAAGTTGGGTGCCTTAGGTATCCATTTCTCTGAAATAACCACCCTGTCTTCTGAAAACTTTTTACCAGGGCAGGGCATTTCCAAGGGAATTTTATTTTCCAACCATAAGAATAAAGGTGAGCTTTTATCAAAATTTTTAAAATCCGCAAAGTCAGCAAGCCGTCCATTTGTCTGCTTTGTTGATGACTTGGAAACAAACCTAAGGGATGTTAAGGGGGCCCTGGATGGCCTGGATATTGACGGAGAAATGTTTCACTATTCTTTGCCCAATTCACCTTTTGCAAAAAATAACCCAGGATTGGCTGAAAAGCAGCACCACCAATTAGCGCATGCGGTTGTGTCAAAGGCCAATATGAATCGAGAGTTTAAAGAGATAAACGAGAAAGCCCAGAGTAACGTATCGCCAAAAACCCCTTACACCCAAACAGAAGGCCATATGAAACTTGTTTTAGGGGAGGCCTATGTTGAGGGCGACCTTAAAGGCAATGTTGAAAAAATGTTAAAGAAAGCCGAGGAAACCAATCAAGGAGCAGGCCTTTCTAGCGCCAAAAATATTGAAAATTTTGTGGCTATGATTAAAGAGGAAGAAAAGCATCCTGATCGTTTGGTGGCATATCACGCAGGTGGCAAGAATATGATGTTTTTGTATGATGTCTATCATGCTACCCCTCACTTAAAATTGAGAGGTCGTATGGCACAAGGAATTGAGGGCCGCCAGGCTTGAGAAGGATGAATTTAAGAGCTCTAAGCCCCATGGTAAACCAGGAGTAGAGA
>Ga0208872_1000542_pt1 | contig 26992 bp, 25 predicted proteins | sample CryBogCBH12Aug08_FD_185508 | JGI IMG/M metagenome (GOLD analysis project Ga0208872, IMG submission 185508) | Freshwater microbial communities from Crystal Bog, Wisconsin, USA - CBH12Aug08 (SPAdes) | ecosystem: Environmental > Aquatic > Freshwater > Lake | place: Crystal Bog, Wisconsin, USA...
CGGAGTACCCTGAGCCTTGGCCACGTCGATCATGTTCAGCGCGATGACCGTGGGAAGACCCAGCTCAAGGACCTGGGTAATGAAGTACAAGTTGCGCTCCAGATGAGAGGCGTCGATCACGCAGAGGATGCGCCCAGGGCGAGGCGTATCCTGACGGAGATCCATCAGCACATCCCGTGTGATGCGCTCGTCTGGGGCGTGCGCGCCGAGGCTGTAACTCCCCGGAAGGTCGAGCAACTCGATCTTCTCCCCGTGCTGCCCAATGAATTGGCCCGACTTCTTTTCCACGGTGACACCGGGATAGTTGCCGACTTTTTGCCGGAGTCCCGTCAGCGCGTTGAAGAGCGTGGTCTTGCCGCTGTTGGGATTGCCGACAACGGCATAGGATTTCGGTTCGCTTGCTGCCGGCCGATTTTCTGCATCGGGTCCCACCGGTGCATGCGAGATTGAGAGAACGGTTCTACTAGAACTCCTATTGACTACATGGGCAGGAGGCACAATCGGGAGAGCTTTGCCTCCGCTCTCGGAACCTGTTTGATCAAGTTCCCCCAACACTTGGGCTGCATCGGCATTGCGGATACTGAGTTCGAAGCCTCGCAGGCGAAACTCCATCGGATCCCCGAGTGGAGCGCTCCGAATAAAGGTGATGGTGGTTCCAAGAAGAAGACCCATCTCTCTAAGACGCATCGCGAGTTGCTCGTCGCCGGGCAATCGGGTGATGACGGCCTGTTGGCCGGGCTTGAGAGAGGAAAGAGGAATCATGAAGGCTGTCTCGCGGCGCCTCTGATCAGAGGGGAATAATACGAGATTGAGACGCAGTATCAATTAGGAGGGAGATCAATGCCAGAGGAATATGAACCGCTTGGGTGGACCTTTTACCGTCCGAGGCTCGCTTTGCTGCTCGAAATTTTCTTCCGGGAATCCTTGAGCCCTTTGGATCCCTTTGATCCCTTGCCGCCTCTGAAATTTTTACAGGTGCCGAGCAGTCGGAGCATGTCGCAGCTTCCCTCGATCCTGATGGCCTTCTGCGTTGGTGAGAACCCGAGCCTCCTCGTGATGCAGTTCTGCATGATGTCGATGTTCGGATCCTCGAACTCCACGATCTTGCGGCAGTCGACACAGATCAGGTGATTGTGGTGCGGGCTGCGCAGGAAATTCGGATCGTAGAGCCGTTCCCCACCGCCAAGTGAGATCTCCCGCAGCATGCCACTCTCCACCAGCAGAGAGATCGTCCGGTAAATCGTGGCACGGGAAACAGCGTGCCCTTTGCCGATTTTTGGCAAGAGATCCTCGGGTCGGAAGTGGTCGTCGTTGCGGAAGATCAGCGTGACCAACGCCTCGCGCTGCTTCGTGAAGCGGAGCCCCTTGGAGGCGAAGAACGCCTGGGCTTGTCCAAGAATGGCCTGAAGGGATTGTTGATCCATAGTCTTAAGCCAGAAGTTGCCTGAGGAAGCGGATCACGAGAAGAGGAGAAGGGATCCCATTCAGGGAGTATACCGTTGTGCGATTGGAATTCGCCGCCCCATGCCGAAGGCGCGACCGGTGACTTTGAGACCAGGGGCGGCCTGTTCGCGCTTGTACTCGTTGCGGTCAACCATGCTCGTGATGCGACGCACAAGAACCTCCTCGTAGCCGCGCGCCACGATCTCATGGATCGGCAGATTCTCCTCCACGTAGAGAGCCAGCACGGCATCGAGCAGGTCATACGGCGGAAGGGAATCCTGATCGGTCTGGTTGGGGCAAAGCTCGGCACTAGGAGGCTTCTCGATGGTTGCTGTAGGAATGATTTCCTTCGTGCGATTGATCCAGCGCGACAATTCGTAGACCAAGGTTTTGGGCAGATCGGAAATGACGGCGAGGCCTCCGCACATGTCGCCGTAGAGGGTGCAGTAGCCGACGGCCAGTTCGCTCTTGTTCCCGGTTGTCAGGAGGAGACTTCCAAACTTATTGGAAAGGGCCATCATCGTGACTCCTCGCAGGCGTGCCTGAAGATTCTCCTCTGTGGCATCCTCGGAACGACCTTGAAAAGCCTCGTCTAGGCCGGAAACCATCATTTTGTATGATTCCACAATGGGAAGGTTAAAGCATTTGATTCCAAGGTTTTCTGAAAGTGAAACGGCATCTTCCACGCTCCCTTCGGAGGAATAGGGGCCTGGCATGGCTGCGCCAATGACATGCTCTTTACCAAGCGCCTCGACGGCAAGCACTGCGGTCAAGGCGGAGTCAATTCCACCGCTAAGACCCAATACTGCGCTCTTGAATCCGCACTTCCTGAAGTAATCACGGAGGCCGAGCACTAGCGCTCGGTAAAGTTCACCCAGCTGATCGCCTTCTTCAGGCCGATACACATCGCTAGGATCCTCAACAACAAGCAGTTGCTCAATGAATCCTGACATCTGTTGAACGCGATCTCCTCTGGCAGAGAAGGCCAAGGAGTGACCGTCAAAGACCAATTGGTCGTTACCACCCACGGAGTTGCAGTAGTAGATAGGCACTGCAAACCTCTGGGCCTGAGCATTTAGCATCTGAAGCCTGCGCGCCGATTTCCCAAATTGGAACGGAGAGGCGCTGAGATTGATCAGGATGTCTGCTCCTGCCTTCACCAAATCCGACGGGGGGTCGACACGATACAGCGGGCCAGGTAGGAACTCCGGCGTCCAGAGGTCTTCACAGATGGTAACACCGATCTTCTTCCCTCCGATCTCGATGGGCGCTGAGGCCTGACCGGGCTCGAAGTAGCGGGCCTCGTCAAAGACATCGTAGGTAGGGAGAAGCCTCTTGTGGATGATGACGGGCTCGGCGCCTTTCCTTAAAAGTGCGGCTGCGTTATGGAACGGCTTGCCGTAGCCAGAGAGATTCCGATCGATGAAGCCGACCAGCAGTGGCACCTCGCCGATCCCTGAGTGGATCCCGGAAAGCGCCTCGAGGTTTCTCTCAACGAACTCTCCCGCAAAGATCAGATCGAGCGGTGGGTATCCGGGTATCGAAAGTTCGGGCGTCACCACGATCTCCGCACCATCCGCCACCAGCTCATGATAAGCGGCAAGGATCTTGGCGGAATTCCCCGCAAAGTCACCGATGGTCGTATTGATCTGGGCGATGCCGACTTTCATCGATGGAATCGTATCAGAGCAATTCCTGTCATGCGGCACAAAAGTGTTCTCCGAGGAAAATGTGCAAAACCTCTCTCGCGAATATTTCATTCTGTATTTTTCCTTTTCACTACTCCGCTTTATCTCCTTCATCCCATTCATCCCTGTGAGCAAATCCTCTCCCACTGATCTCTTCCCTCCCCTCGGCTCCCATGTTCCAACCATCGGAGGAGTCGCCACAGCAATCGACCGAGCCGTTGGGATCGGCTGCACGGCGATGCAGATTTTCGTGAAGAACAATATGCAGTGGTTTGCGAAGCCGTTACCAGACGCCGATGCGAAGGCTTTCACCGAGCACCCCCTGCGTTCGCGGCTAGGGGTCGTGGTGGCTCATGCCGGCTATCTGATCAATCTCGGAGTCGAGGGCACCGAGAATCACGAAAAGTCCCTGAAATCTCTCTCCGACGAAATGCTGCGCTGCGAACAGCTCGGCATCCGCTCATTAGTCCTCCATCCGGGTTCCCATCTCGGCGCTGGGATTGAGGCCGGTACCGCCTGCGTGATTCGTAATCTCGACCGACTGCATGGCGAACATCCGAACCTCAAGGTACGCATCACGCTTGAGACCACCGCCGGACAGGGTGCTTGTCTCGGAGCGCGCTTCGAGGAGATTGCGGCTATTCTTGCAGGGGTAAAGGACCCCAAGCGCCTGGAGGTCTGCCTCGACACTGCTCATGCCTTCGCTGCCGGATATGACCTCTCGGCTCCGAAGGGAGCGGAACAAACCTTTGCCGAGTTTGATCGAGTGATCGGGATGAACCGACTCTCCTGCCTTCATATCAATGACTCCAAAGCGAAGCTGGGATCACGAGTCGATCGTCATGACAATCTCGGCAAGGGCCTGATTGGCCTCGATACCTTCCGCTGGATCATGCGCTCCCCAGAACTCGCGACAATCCCGAAGATCCTGGAAACCCCGAAGGGAAAAGACCTCGCAGAGGACGTGGAAGCAATGGCCCTGCTGAGGAGTTTTCTGCAGAAGAACTGAATCCCGTCTGTGTTAATATGGAACTCAAGAAAACAGGAAGTGCTTTAAGAACTAAAAAGTCCGTATAAAAATCTGGTCTCTCTTTTTAGATGGTTGTCGTGAATGCCTCCTCTTTTTTCGTGATTACCTGAGTTTCATATTCAAAAGGCCTGTAGTTAATCCGGTTGATTTTAGGCATGTCCGGTCTTAAAAATGCCGATTCTATGTACGAAGAAGAGAACTCCGCCTACTCGAACGCCTACCGTCAGTATTCCCAGGACAATGTTCTCGGAATCCGTGAGCTTCAGGTGGAAAGGAAGTTCTTCCGCCTCGAAGTCCGTGAGAATGATCGCGGCCGCTTCCTGAGAATCACCGAAGAGAATCAGGGTCGTCGCAACACCGTCATCGTGCCTGACTCCGGCTTCGGAGATTTTGCCAAGGCGATTACGGAGGTGCTTGCTTCGCAGACCCAGACCGAGTCCTAGAAGTTCTTAGATCTCACTAAGGACTCACTGCAGATCCGGAGAGAATAGGGGATGACTGATACGAACGCCTTGCGGAGCACAGAGGATCTCTGCAGCAGTTGTGGCATGTGCTGTGACGGCGTGCTCTTTCACTCGGTCGAACTCCAACCGGGAGACCAACCCAGAAAGCTTTCCGCGCTCGGGCTGAAGATCCGCAAGCAGAAGGGGGTCGAATATTTCCTTCAGCCCTGCTCCGCGCACCGGGAAGTCGAGGGCAAATGCGCCTGTGTGATCTATGAGGATCGCCCGGTACGATGCCGGGCCTTCGACTGCCAACAGCTCCGGAGCGTTCTCGCGGGCGAGATCACCGAGGAGATTGCTCTGGTTAAAATCCGTGAGGCACGCGAGCAGGTCGCCCTGGTCAATTCCCTAATGGCTCAGATCTCGGAAACAAATCCCAATCGATCCCTCGCCCATCGTGTCGCGAATGCGCTCACCCTTCCGAAGGATGGCGTTCCATCACCCCAGCATAATGAGCTCAAGCTCGCCATGGAGCATCTCGAGGCCTTCCTGGTAAAGGAATTCCGCGTTTAGTTAAGAAAATCGTTCTCTGAATCCCGCCTCCGGCGTCCGTGAATACTCCGCTTCAGATTCTGGTCATCCGGCGCGATAACATCGGCGACCTGATCTGCACAACCCCGCTGCTACACGGCCTACGCAAGAAGTATCCCAACGCCCGGATCTCTGTTCTGGTCAGCAGTTACAACGTGGAGGTTCTGAAGGGAAATCCCGATGTGGATGAAGTCTTTGTTTTCCTTAAGAAGCATCAAAAGAGCCATGGATACGGGCGTCTGAGCATGCTCTGGAACCGCTGGCGCCTTCGCCAGACCATCCGCAATCGCCGCTTCGATCACATCATTCTGGCAAACGGCGGCTGGCGCTACGCTCACACGCTCGGTGGGAAGCAGCTGATCGGCTTTCGCGAGCCCGGAGAGCCGGACCATCGTCAGCCCGACGTGCTGGCCCCAGATCACGGCGGTTTCGACGAACACGCGGTTTCCAAGATGGCGAAGCTGGGTGCACTCCTCGGCGCCGAAGAGCCCCTTGGTGCGACGAAGCTCTTTCCCGACACGGATCTGGTTGCAGAGGAGCAGGCCCGTCTGGTCACGTTGGGCTGGGATCCGAAAAGGGCCACGGTGGCTCTTCACATCAGCTCGCGTAAGCCAGACCAGCGGTGGCCGGAGGAATCGTTCGTCGAACTTGCCAAGACCTTGATCTCCTCCTGCGACATCCAGCTCCTGCTATTCTGGTCACCCGGGGCAGAGAGTGACCCCATGCATCCCGGTGACGATGGAAAAGCCCAACGCATTCTGGATCGACTGCACGGCCTGCCGGCCTACCCCTGCCCCACTCTAGAAATCAACCAACTGATAGCCTCTCTTTCCCTTGCCGATCAAATGATCTGCAGCGACGGCGGAGCGATGCATGTCGCGGCAGCTTTGAAAAAACCGATCGTCTGCTTCTTCGGCACCAGCTTCGTACCCGAATGGCATCCCTGGGGAGTACCCTACATCGCTCTCCAGAAGCCTTCTCGGCAAGTCGCCGATATCACGGTTGAGGAAACCGTCTCCGCTTTTGCCGAACTGCAGAGAACCATAGGATCCGGACTTGGATTGGAGCTATTAGTCTCCTAGTTCCGTGCGCGTCGCCTGGCCTCTCGGCTGTTGGCGTGACCTCCCTGACTCCACCAAGCAGTTGCGGGGGCGGGTGTCTTTTCCAAGGCCTTAGTGTTAGATTTGGAATTGGACTTCGACGGATGTTTCTTTCCGGGCAATCGTTTGGCAGCTTTCCCGGCTTCGATCTTCCGATACATCTCCAGGCGGCAGTTGAACCCCCCGAGATCGACCGTCTTCTGGTATTCCCTCTGCAACGTTGGATCCGTGGGTTCGGTGCGCAGAGGATTCACAAAGACAAGGCGTCCTCCGACGCGCAGAGCGCGGGATGCGGCTGCATAGAGATCGGCAAAGAGCCCCTGCATGTCCTTGATGCGGACCCGTCGGCCGAGCGGGGGATTCGTGATGATGAGGGAGATGCTCCCGGGAGCGATGGGTGCATCCCTAAAATCGCATTCCGTGAAGGCTTGATGTTGAAGTATCCATTCCCTCGATTTTTGCTCCGTCGAAATTAGCCCTGGCAACCTCGATTGCCCTGGGATCCAGATCCGTACCATGGACAGCCGAGACCCCTCCCAAGAGTCCCCGCTCGATGAGTTCCAGTCCTGACCCACAGAAGGGATCCCACACCACCTCGTCATGGCTAAATCCTGCCAGCCGCGCCATGCAGGCAGCCAGTGGCGGGTGCGATGCGGCAGCAATGTCCTCCTGGCGGTAGCCTAGCCTCGGGTCGGGATAGAGCCGTGGGCGAAGTTCGACGACGGATTCACCTCGGCTAGCTGGCAGCACGTCGATCGACCAGGGAGCCTGACGCGCATCATTCAAAATCTCAGGGCCGAGTGCGTAGGCGCGATCAATCACCTGACGAATAGCGCCGCGCTGATGGCCGCGTCCTGCAAGTTCCATCCGGTATCGGGGAGTGCCCTCGGTACCGTTGATCATGAGATCACGGGCGCGCACGGAGGCGATACATCGGGCAAGGGGTTCGACCCACTTTGGCCCCTCCTCTCCGCTCACCGTTCCGAGCGGAAATGCCACAGTCGCAAAGCTGCGGATTCGGTAGAGCGTTGCTAACTTGAACTCCTTGAGCGGTTTCAGCGTCACGCAGCCAGGCTTGGCTGATTCGATCAGCCATTCCATCGGCGAGAGTTTTTCCTCAGCCTCTTGGCGCACAAATTCTTCCAGTCCACGGCGACAACGCAGGAGCACTCGCATTTCTGAGTCCCCACGGCGGAGAGGAAGCCATGCATCGAGAAGGACCCCTCCCGCATCTTCCTTGCGCGAGACACCCGCCTTCACCTTCTGCACCGTGATGGCCGGCAGGGCGATTCCATCTTCGATCATTTCGAGTGTTGCCTCGCCGCCAACCTTCTCCAGAGCACGTCCCAGATGACGCATCTCGCGACCCTCTCTCTCCTCACCCACATTTTTTAGAAGGGAAAGCATCTCCCGCTCCCCTTCCTCCCCGGCACCGATCTTTGGGAGTGCGGTGAGGGCGTAGCGGCGAATCTTCTCCTGCGGATCCTTAAGCAAGGTAATCAGCCACGCTCGGACAGCCGCTTTTTCCTCCTCGGTGCCAAATCGGGAAAAGATCATCCCGACCGCACGGATCACGGCCACGCGCTCCAGACGCTCTCGGAAAGTTGCCGTATCGAAGCGTGCTACTTCGGCTTTCCAGAGTTCCTCCTTGGGAAGGTCGCGCAGTTGCTTGTAGAGATCTTGATCCGACTTCATCGCGGTATCATGCCTACTTGAGCAGCAGATCCGAGGTTTAATCGATTGGCGAGCATCGCCTTCCTTCATTTGTTTCCTTGAAGTTCTTTTGGACTCGGATCGGATCCCACCCTACAAAAGAGGCACACCTCATGAAGCGATTCCTTCCCCTTCTGGCCGTGCTGCTTGTGTCGGCCTGCACTTCCCACCTGCAGCAGAAAGAGAACTTCCTGCGCGAAGCCGGCTTCCTAGCAGTTAGGCCGACAACGCCTAAGCAAATCGCGAAAATCCAGGCGCTCCGTCCTGGAAAGATCACACAGATTACCCGCAAGGGACATACGCTGTACGTCTTCTCGGATCCCAGCAAGCATCTGCTCCTTCTTGGAGGGACGACCCAGTTTGAGCACTATCAGCAGATCCTGTACAAAAAGCAGGTCGATCCCGCGATCGAGAATCATGCTTTCGACAAGGCTCTCGAGTATGATGACTACGCCTGGGGCGGCATGATGAGCCCCTACTTCGGCATGCCGATGTTCTATTAAACCACCAACACTCCATGAAACGCCTCTTCCTCCACCTTCCGCTTCTTGCCCTTTGCGGCATTCTCTTCACCGTTCTTTTCTCCGGATGTGCCTCTCATCTGCAGAAGAAGGAGAGCTTCCTGACGCAAGCCGGCTTTCGTGCGGTCAAGCCGACAACCCCTGAGCAGATCGCCCACTTCCAATCTCTGCCTCCCGGTCACATCCGCCACGAAGAGCGGAATGGCAAAACCCTCTATATGCTGGCTGATCCCTCGAAGAACCTCCTCCTGGTTGGTGGCGAGGCCGAGTACTCCCAATATCAGGAGATCCTCTACTCCAAGGAAGTGGAGCCGGGTAAGAAAGCTGACAAGATCACTAAGGGGATCGCCAACATCTGGGATCAGGGCTGGGGTTCTGTCCTCGGCTCCATGGTTCCCCAATAGCCGCACCACGCTTATCACCTACATGAGCGTACCCCGCATCCTGGCGTTCGGAGGAAGTCTCCGTAAGGATTCCTACAATCAGAAACTCGCGTCCATCGCCGCCGAAGGGGCACGCGAAGCGGGTGCCGAGGTCACGCTGATCGAGCTGCGTGATTTCCCGATGCCTCTCTTTGACCAGGATCTCGAGGCTGAAATCGGCAAGCCCGAGCAGGCCAAGCGCCTCAAGGAACTCTTCCTCTCGCATCAGGGACTAATCATCGCCTCTCCGGAATACAACAGCTCCTACTCCGCCGCTCTGAAGAATGCCATCGACTGGGTCTCCCGGGGCGACAGCCCCGACGAGCCGCCAATCTCGGCCCTGGCTGGGAAGAGCGCCGTCATCATGGCAACCTCACCCGGTGGACTCGGCGGTTTGCGTGGCTTGGTTCCTCTGCGGATGCTCCTCGGCAATCTCGGAATCACCCTGCTCCCCGACCAGATCGCCATCCCCTCAGCCTATCAAGCCTTCGGTCCCGATGGCCACCTCGTCGATCCCAAGCAGGAAGCAAAGGTCAAAGCCCTCGGCACTGCGTTGGCAGGGCAGTTGAAGAAAGTGTTAGCGTGACCATGAGTCAGGCTTGGATCTGCCTCCTGCTAGCGGGTCTCTTTGAAATCGGGTGGCCCGTCGGGCTGAAAATGGCTGAGACTCCGGGGAGGGTTGCCCTAGGAGTTCTGATGGCCGTCGCGTGCATCTCACTGAGCGGTTGGCTGCTTTGGATGGCCCAGAAAAGCATCCCCATGGGGACCGCCTATGCAGTCTGGACCGGGATAGGCGCTGCGGGAGCTTTCATTTTGGGAATCCTGATCTACGGTGATCCACCGGCTCTGTTGAGATTCCTCGCCGTGCTGTTGATCCTCTCCGGCGTCATCCTTCTGAAATTGGCCCATTAGCATTTCGCACACACGGCCCTGCACCAAAGAAACTTGTACCGTCCTTTGCCGCTTCCTATTTTCCCAACCATGAACTTCAGATCCTTCTTCCTTCCACTTCTCGGCTTGGCAGTCCTTTCCTCGAGCGGATGCGCTGTCCACATGGCGGCCACACAACCATCGTCCAAGCCAACCAGCCTTTTCCGTGACGGCACCTCGAAGGATCAACTTGTCGCCTATTTCGGCACTCCGACCTCAACCGTTGTTCACGATGGAACAACCTATGATATCTACACCTTCGAGAATGGCTCGAATGGCTCTACGAAGTTCCTCAAATGCCTCTTCTACGGCGTCTGTGATGTCGCCACGCTTGGCATCACCGAAGTCATCTTCACCCCTGTGGAGAGCGCCCTACGCAAACGCGACAAGGCCTACAGGGTCTCTTACGACTCAAACGGCGACGTCAATAGTGTCAAAGTGCTGAGGTGGTAAAGTAGCTGGTGGAGTAGCTCAAGAATCAGCTCGATTGATTCCGGTCTGGGCAGGAATCTGCAACCTCACCCATTTCTGTGTGGGGCATGATTTCCAGCGTCGTTTATCGAAGGGAGACGTTGCTCAGGAGTTGGAAGAGAGGTTCATTGATGAAGAAGTTCGACTTCCCCCTCCTCTCTTTTTGGAGGATTCCTTCGGCAAGTGTCACCCAACGTGTAAAGAAAACAGCGTTTTCTATGTACGAACTCTACTTCATGCAAAGAAAAGCGTCTTTTCTATGCATACCCATTCGCAATCTCACCCGGTGGTCTGCGGGGGGCTGGTTCCCCTGCGAGTGCTAATCACCTCCGAAAGGTCGGTGGTTGATTTTTGGAGACCCAGAGGTATCTTAAACGCATGAGCTTTGCCGAAGTCCTTGAGGAATTGCCGGCCCTTTCGCTTGCTCAGCGTCAGGAGCTTATCGCTCGGGCCATTCAGTTGGATGACCTGGGCCTGAGCGCCTCCCAAGAGGCTCTTGTTCAAGAGCGTCTCGACGGACACCGCGCCTCCCCTGAATCGTCGGTGCCCTTTGAGAAGATGAAGCAGCAACTCTGGTCGCTTGTCGGCCGATGAGTTGGAAGCTGGTTTTTCGTCCCGAATTCAGGGATGACGCCGCTGAGGCGGTTGATTGGTATGAATCCAAAAGTCCGGGTCTCGGCATCGCTTTCGTCGACGAGATGATCAGCGTTCTTGGGCAAATTGAGGCGAATCCCCTTCATCGTTCCCGCCGCCATCCCTCCAAAAACATCCGCTGGCGATTCACCGACCGCTTTCCTTACAAGGTGGTGTACGAAGTTCTCGAACCCGACGGAGTTATCGTAGTCGCAGCCGTTCTTCATGCCGCGCGCCATGACAAGCGGTGGATCGGACGGATTGATGGGGCCTAGGACACTTGGTGTCGTTGCGGTCCGGTAGATTATACACCATGAGGAGAGTGATGAATCTGGCCGAAAGTCTGTCGCTGATCAGTGACTACCGCACCCGCCTCACCGGAATCCATTCATCCGTGGCCTCCGAAGTTCCGATCCTGAAGAGGGCCATTAGCTCGGCACGGGGTATGGTTTGATATGGAAATAAGGAAGGCGGCAGCTTTACTAGGCTCGTGCATTTCTAGTGCTATGTACAACTCCAGTTCCTATTGGATTGAAGTTGTGCATGGTGGTTACGTACCCTCACATCTCTCTAGGAAAAGCTCGTCAACATGTCTAAAAACCCAAGCCCTCTGCTCATAGATTTGTTCTCTGGGGCTGGCGGTCTTTCTTGTGGGCTTGAAATGGCTGGATTCAAATCTATCGCAGCCGTTGAGATCGAGCCTACATACGCTCGTACTTTTCAGCAGAATAATCCCGAATCCCAAGTTCTCACAGAGGATGTTCGAAAATTGGCAGAAGCTAATCTGCCCATGCTGTTTGGAGTCAAAAAGGGCGAACTCGATCTACTTGCGGCAGGAATCCCATGCCAGGGCTTTTCGATAAATGCACCCATTCGGTCTCTTGATGATCCAAGGAACCACCTTTTCAAAGATTATATTACCTTTGTCGATAAGCTCCGTCCTAAATCAACAATTGTAGAAAATGTAACTGGGATCGTTTCTCTTGGGAAAGGAACTGTGGTTCAACAGATTTACAAAGAGCTTGAAGCTCTTGGATACAGCGTTTCCCACCGGATTCTTTATGCAGCCCACTATGGAGTGCCCCAGATGAGATACAGGACGATCTTTATCGGCATTAGGGATGCTGATGCGGCAATTCGATTTCCACAACCTACTCATTACGCTATTGGCGTAGCCAATTTTACGAAATCTAAAGAGCTTTGCCTCTCACTTGACCCTCTCTTCTCTCAACATCTTAAACCCCATACGACTGTTGATGATGCAATTTCCGATCTTCCCATTTTAGTTGCAGGTCAGATCAATGGACCCGTTACATATCGCAGAAAGCCTTCTAATGAATTCCAAAGGCTCATGCGCGGGGAGCAGCATAGCGTGGAAAACCACCACTGTCATCGCATTGCTCCAATCAATAAAGAACGACTGCGTCATATACCCCAAGGGGGCAGTTGGAGGGATATCCCACACGACCTCCTTCCTGCGGGGTTGAAGAAGGCGAGAAGGAGCGACCACACAAAAAGATATGGTCGTTTAGATCCCAACGGGATTTGCTCAACTGTTTTGACAAAATGTGATCCTCATTGGGGGAGTTTTTTCCACCCACATGAGGATCGGGTGCTATCAGTCCGTGAAGCAGCGCGAATTCAATCTTTTCCCGACAAATTTGTCTTCACAGGTAGCGTTGGCGATCAATATGCCCAAGTTGGAAATGCGGTCCCCCCCCTGCTGGCAAGCGCTGTGGGTAAAACCATCCTTTCGCTTCTTGAAGTTCAGAATAGGAAAAAACAAGAGCTGTAATGGTAAACCTATGAAAGATATTGCCGAACTCTTTGGGTATCCCTCAGATCATATCTCTGTAGACTCAAAACTTTTCTGGGAGACCAAATCGTGCCCCTTCACTGGAAGCTCTTGCGGCAAGAAAAATCACGACGGCTCTCTAATTTACGGAACCTGTTCTGTTTCATCAACAGAAGGAAATGTCATCATTTGCCCCAACCGCCTGTATGCTGATGACTACATGACTCTCCGGAAGGTTGCTTCTGATGTGTTCGGCGCTATTCCCTTTTTCACATTCCCTGACTATCTTGATGCAAAGCGAAAAAAAAGCCTCTCCATCTCCAATAAGAAGGGTGTTGTCGTCGCGCTAGGACACAACTCAGGAAGAGAGGTAAGCGTTGGAAACCAGATGTCCATGGATTGGGTATTAGCTCATGTTAAAAATGCAGGAATTGCCGCATACACTGGAGTAGAAGTCCAAAGCATCGATATTACGGGAAACTACAGAGATAACTGGCACTACTACCAAGAGTGGAGGAATGATGAAGCCAAACCGAAGCGGTCGAAGCCCTCATCAGCTCACGGATACAATTGGGCAAATGTCCACAAGCGATTAATTCCTCAGCTTATTCGCAAAGGATTGATTTACAGCAGATCTACTAAAGTAACACACGGCCTCTCATTTGTCCTCCCAGATGTTGTGTTCAAAAGGTTTGAAAAAATCCTTGGTGCTGATTTCAATCCCCCACAGCGAACCGGTGCAGATATCCTTACCGTGTATACCTATACGCTCAAACCTTTTGATGGTTCCACTAGTCGTAGCTTGGCCCTAAAGAGAAAAATTCAGATTACACTCTCGGAATTTTCCGAGCGGTTTGTGAGCGGCCCAAACCTTCCTGATGGAATCGTTCTAGATCAAGCTGTCGCGGGTGTATTGGGTTTAGGGTTTCTTAAGTCGTAACGTATAATTCTTTCTAGTTCTGAAATTACTCGGAAGTTTGTATGTAGGGCTAGAAACGCGCGTGCATCTGTAGAAAAGGTTCGTGGGAACGCGGCTTAGTTATTCGAGGTATTGGGCCGAGAAATCCTTGGATCAGTAGATCCAAGGATGCCTGATCGGGGACGATTGGCAGACAATAGCTACTGCAAGCGAGCAGTGACAACGCAGGGCGCCGAAATCCTGAGCCTTCCCGCTAGGCAGTCCTGCCGCAGCAACTCTTAAACTTTTTTCCACTGCCGCAGGGGCAGGGGTCGTTGCGGCCAGCAGTTACCAGAGCTTTTCTGACAGGTGCCTTCTGCATGGCCTGCTCGAAAGCCGACTGGGCAGCCGTTGCAGCAGGCGCCTGGGTGTTATCTGCTTCCCCTTCGTTCGCGCCGAGGTGTCCCTCGGAACCGAGCAGATCTTTCTGCATAAGGTGACGCGGGAGGGAGGCGAGGAGTTGCTCGAAAGCCTGGAGATTGGTCGTGCTGCGGAAGAGGTTGTTCATGACCTCGTTCTTGATGCTCTCCATGAGCTCCACGAACATGGCGTAGGCCTCGGTCTTGTACTCGGTGAGCGGATCCTTCTGGCCGTAGGCGCGGAGGTAGACGGCCTCGCGAAGGCCGTCCATGGCGTAGAGGTGCTCCTGCCAGAGGCGGTCGACGGCATTCAGAATGACATACTTCTCGAGACCCGAGCGGGCGGCTTCATCCTCGATTGCGGCCTTGCGGTCGTAAGCCTCGACGAGTGTCTTCGCCAGCCACTCGCCGTTCTCTTCGATCTCGCGGGTCTCGAAGGCGCACTTCTCCTGGGTAAGTCCCACGGGGAAGGTGGAATTGACCCACTGGAGAAGTCCTGCGACATCAGGCTCGGAATCGCTACTCTCGGTCGTGAGGAAGGCAGAAACCTTCTTCGGCACGACTTCATTGATGACTTCGTGGATGAGAACGCGCGGATTCTCAGAATCCATGACCTCGTTGCGATAGCCGTAGATGACCTCGCGCTGTTGGTTCATGACATCATCGAACTCGAGGGTCCGGCGGCGCATGAGGTAGTTCCTCTGCTCGACGCGCTTCTGGGCGGTCTCGACGCTCTTGTTGAGCCAGGGATGCTCGAGCTCCTCGCCCTCCTGCATTCCGAAGGTCTCCATGATCTTGGTCATGCGGTCGGCGGCGCCGAAATTACGCATGAGATCATCCTCAAAGCTGATGTAGAAGCGTGAGCGGCCCGGATCTCCCTGACGGGCGCAACGGCCGCGCAGCTGGCGATCAATACGGCGCGACTCGTGGCGCTCGGTACCGAGGACGAAGAGGCCTCCGAGTTCGGAGACGCCCTCACCGAGTTTAATGTCGGTGCCGCGGCCAGCCATGTTCGTCGAGATGGTGACGGCTCCACGCATGCCGGCGCGCGAGATGATCTCGGCCTCCTGCATGTGGAACTTGGCATTCAACACGGTGTGGGGAATGTGTTCGCGCTTGAGCATACGGCTCAGGACCTCGGAGGCCTCGACGCTCGCCGTGCCGACAAGGATCGGCTGGCCACGGCCATGGGAGGCCTTGATTTCCTCGATGGCGGCCGCCATCTTCTCGCGGCGTGTCTTGTAGATACGATCATTCTCGTCGAGACGGGCGACGGGGCGGTTCGTCGGGATGACGGTGACGTCGAGTCCGTAGATGTCGTGAAATTCGTTTGCCTCGGTCTCGGCCGTTCCGGTCATGCCGCCGAGCTTCTCGTAGAGTCGGAAGTAGTTCTGGATGGTGATCGTGGCCATCGTCTGGGTCTCGCGATCGATCTGCACACCTTCCTTCGCCTCGACAGCTTGATGGAGTCCGTCGCTCCAGCGGCGACCAGCCATCTTGCGACCAGTGAAGGTGTCGACGATGACGACCTTGTTCTCCTCGACGACGTATTCGACATCCTTCTCGTAGAGGCAGTAGGCCTTCAGCAACTGGGCGATATTATGCATCCGCTCGGCGGAGTGGTCGCACTGCTGCTGGGCGGCGGCTTTCTTGGCGGCCTTCTCGGAATCGGAGAGCGTGGTGTCCGTCTCGATATCGGCGAACTCGGTGAGGAGGTCGGGGAGAACGAACGCATTCGGGTCGTCGGGATTGAGGAAACTCCGGCCCATCTCGGTGAGGTCGGCCTCCTGCTGCTTCTCCTCGATGGTGAAGTAGAGTTCCTCCTTCAACGCCACGAGCGCATCCTTGGAAGTATCTTGATAGAACGAGAGCTCGGCCTTGTCGGTGAGGCGGCGTAACTCGGGATCCTCCATGGCGCGGAGGAAGCCCTTGTTGCGAGGCTGGCCGAGCTTCACCTTGAAGAGTGCCATGCCGGCGGCTTCTTTCTTGCCCTTGGCGAGGAGTTCCTTGGCATCGGCGACGAGTTTATTGACGTGGGCTGTCTGCTTGCGGACGAGCTGTTCGACAAGCGGCTTGAAGCGGTCGTACTGGTGCGTCGAGACGGTGGCCGGACCGCTGATGATGAGCGGGGTGCGGGCCTCATCAATAAGGATGGAGTCGACCTCGTCGACGATGGCGTAGTAATGGCCGCGCTGGACCTGCTGCTCGCGGCTGGTCGCCATGCCATTGTCACGGAGGTAGTCGAAACCGAACTCACTATTCGTCCCGTAGGCGATATCGCACTCGTACTGGGCGCGGCGTTCTTCCGGCGACTGGTCGTGCTGGATGATGCCGGTGGTGAGCCCGAGGAAGGCGTAGAGCTGGCCCATGCACTCGGCGTCTCGGCGTGCGAGGTAGTCGTTCACCGTCACGACATGGACGCCGCGCCCGGTGAGGGCATTGAGGTAGACGGGGAGCGTAGCGACGAGAGTCTTTCCCTCGCCGGTGGCCATCTCGGAGATGCGTCCCTTGTGGAGCACCATGCCGCCGACCAGCTGGACGTCGAAGTGGACCATGTTCCAAGTGTACTCGTAGTCGCAGACCATGAACTGCATCCCGACCATGCGTCGGGCGGCGCTCTTCACGACGGCAAAAGCCTCGGGGAGGATTTCGTTGAGGCGTTTCTGGAGAAGGGCCGGGTCTTGAATCTGGGAAAGCTCGGCCTTCCAGGCGGCGGTCTTTTCGCGAAGAGCTTCTTCTGGAACCGACTGAAGGGACTGCTCGATCTCGTTGATCTTGGCAACAAGTGGGAGCATCCGGCGTACTTCGCGCTGGTTTTTCGATCCGACGATTTTCTTTAAGATCCAGTTAAACATGAAATTGGGCCCTTTTTGGGGAAAGGTCACTAAACCCGAAGGTGTCGATTGTAGCAAGCCAAGGAGGATAGGTAATCGGTGATCGGGTTTCGGGTTCCCGGCAAAGGGCACGGGTCAGGACGTAGGTAACACCCGGCCCCGTTTTGACGAACCCCCATGACCGATCCCCTATCGCCTATATCCCAGCGCTCCCCCGTCGTTCGGCGAAAAAGGTTTTGAGCAGCTGACCACTCTCCTGTCCGAGCACTCCTCCGGTGATTTCGCACCGATGGCTGAGTCCATCCATCTGAAGGATATTGATGCTACCTCCGGCCGCACCTCCCTTCGAATCATGGCATCCAAAGATGACTCTCCTAACCCGGGAGTTCACCAGCGCCCCGGCACACATCGGGCAGGGCTCCTTGGTCACATAGAGATCGCATTCGTTCAGACGCCAGTCGCCGATCGAGTTCTCGGCCTGGGTGATGGCCAGCATCTCGGCATGGGCGGTGGCATCCTTGAGCGTCTCCACAAGATTCGAGGCGCGGGCAATGATCTTTCCCTCACGGACAACCACGGCACCAATCGGGACCTCCTCGGCCTCATAGGCTTTCAAGGCCTGGCGAAGCGCCTGACCCATGAAGTAGTCGTCACTGGTCAGATCAATGATCGGATCGTCATCGGGAGGCTCGTTGATAAAGATCTCCATGGCCTTCTCCCTATCCCCCATTACCTGTACCCTATCACCTATGCTCGGAGGGCGCTGATTTCAGCGGCCCGATCGGCGGCCTTGAAGACCGAGGTGCCTGCGACCATGACATCGGCTCCAGCCTCACGGCAGAGAGCAGCAGTCTCGACATCGATCCCTCCATCCACCTCGATCAGGAAACCAAGTCCCAGATCCGTGCGGATTCGATCGGCCTCGCGGATCTTGCTGAGCATGTCGTTCATGAAGGGCTGTCCTCCAAATCCAGGCTCGACCGTCATGATCAACAAGATGTCAAAGCGGCCGAACAGCTCTCTAGCTTGATTGAGTGGTGTTCCCGGCTTGATGGAAAGGCCGGCTTTTTTCCCAGCGGCACGCACTGTGTCCAGCGTGACACCCGCATCGTGGTTGGCCTCAAGATGTGATGTCACGGAGGCAACCCCTGGGACGCTCATGAATTGGCCGATGTAGCGGTCGGGCCGCTGGATCATGAGATGAACGTCCAGCGGTAGGTCCGTATGGCCTCCGGCGGCTTTCACAATCGGCTCACCGAAGGAGATATTCGGGACGAAGTCGCCATCCATCACGTCACAGTGGATCCAATCAGCGCCCGCGCCCGTCACGCTCTTCACCTCGTCCCCCAGGCGACCGAAGTCACAGGCAAGGATCGAGGGCGCGATGATGGATGGGCGCTGAGCTGGCATGTGAATCGTCCGGAGTGGTTTGGTTAAATATGGATGGCGTGACCGAGGGCAGCCTCGGTTGCCTCGAAGACAGCCTCGCTCAGTGTCGGGTGTGCGTGGATCGTTGAGGCGATGTCGTCGTAGGTGGCTTCGAGTGTGATGGCGAGTCCCATCTCGGCGATCATTTCGGTGGCGTCCGCTCCGATGATGTGGGCTCCGACGATTTCGCCATGAGGCTCATTGAAGAGGAGCTTCACGAAGCCGTCGGTCTCGCCGACCGCCTGCGCCTTGCCGCTGGCCTGGAAGGGGAACTTGCCGATCTTGACCTTGAGGCCTTTTTCCTTGGCGGCGCGCTCGGTGAGTCCGACGCTCGCAACCTGAGGCTGGCAATAGGTGCAACCGGGGAAGGTACGCTTGCGGGCGGGGGTGCGCTTTCCAAACATTCCCTCAACAGCCTGAACGGCCTCCCAACTCGCAACGTGTGCCAGCCATGGGGGTCCGATGATATCTCCCGCTGCGTAGACCCCGGGGATGCTGGTCTCGTAGCGGTCGTTGACGGCGATGTATCCGCGGTCGTCGAGCTTGATGGCGGCCGCACCACCGGGAAGGAGAGGAGAAACGCCGATCGCCACGAGGGCGACGTCTGCCATGAGGGTTTCATTGGCTCCGCCGGAGACGGTGATCTTGACACCCTCTTTCGTGGCCTCGGCCTTCTCGACCTTGGTGCCGGTGAGGATGCGGATGCCCTGCTTGACGAGCGACTTCTCGAGCGCCACGGAGACCTCGGTGTCTTCGACGGGAAGAATGTTGGGCATCATCTCAACGATGGTCACCTTGGTGCCGAAGGCATTGAAGAAGTAGGCGAACTCGACACCGATCGCGCCAGCACCGATGACGATGATCTCCTTGGGCTGCTTGGCGATGGCGAGTGCGTGGCGGCTGCCGATGACACTGGTTCCGTTGAACGCAAAGCCTGGCATCTCGCGGGTGACGACGCCGGTGGCGATGAGGATCTTCGACGCCGTGAGGGTCTGGTCCTTGCCATCAGCCACGCGTACCTCGACCGTTCCTGCCTTGGGCACGCTGGCGTCGCCCTTGATATAATCGACCTTGTTCTTCTTGAACAGGAATTCGATACCGCCGGCGAGCTTGTCGGCGACCTTGCGGGAACGACCGATGACCTTCTCCCAGTCGTACTTAAGGCCCGAGACCTCGAGTCCGAAATCGGAGGCGTGGTGGCCGATTAGGGAATAGAGTTCGGCGTTCTTGAGCAGGGCCTTGGTTGGAATGCAGCCCCAGTTCAGGCAGGTGCCACCGGCGCGTTCCTTCTCGACGACAGCAACACGCTTGCCGAGTTGGGAGGCGCGGATCGCGCCGACATATCCGGCGGGGCCGCCGCCGATGACGATGAGGTCGTAGGGTGTCGTGGACATAAGTAGAAAAGAGATTCTTTGCGGAGGGGCCGTGCGTCAAAAAGATTCTCGTTGATCCTTTGCATTCGCTCATTTCCAAGAGACTTTTCTATTACGTGGGGTATCGTTAATTCATGGAAATAACCCTGTCCTTGATCGGAGATATTCCGGTCTTTCAGCTCAACGGGCGCCTCGACATGACGTCGAGTCCGCTACTGGAAGAACGCCTCAAGCCGCTGCTGAAGGATCCTGGGCAAAAATTGATCTTTGACTGTGCGGGGCTGGCCTACATCAGTAGCGCGGGGCTGCGTGTCTTCCTCTCGACCATGCGTCATCTTTCTGCCCAGAGAGGAGGCGTCGGGTTTGCACGACTCAGTGCCCCAGTGGGCGATCTTTTCCGTCTGGCGGGCCTCGAGGACCTCTTCCTCATTACCCCTACGGTTGAAGAAGCCGCCGCACGTCTGCAGAGCTAATCACTCACAGCAGGGAGTTTTTGCTGCTTCTGTTAGCTTTCGGATCCAGACCGAGAGCACCGAAATATCAGCCGGCGTGATGCCGCTGATCCGCGATGCCTGTCCCAGAGTCTCCGGAGCGAATGCCGCGAGTTTCTGACGAGCTTCCAGACGAAGGCTGGGAATCGTGTCATAGGCCATTGTCCGAGGGATCTCGGATTCCTCCTGATGACGCTGGCGCTCGATTTGATCCTCCTCTCGGCGAAGGTAGCCCTCGTACTTCAGGTCGATTTCCAATAAGCTCCAATTTTCCGCTGCATAGCGTCCGTAGAGATCAGACGGAAGTTTCTCCGGAGTATTCTCGGAACGCTTCAGCCATTGGGCGAGGGGGATACCCTCATGATGGATGGACAGTGCTTCCCCGCGCAGGGAGGAAAGGGCAAGGCTTTTTGTCGAGAAGGCCTGCTTCCGGTAATCGCAGGCCATTCCTATATATAAAGCCTTACCAGTCAATCTGATATCACAATTATCCTGTCGCAGTCGCAGGCGGTATTCCGCACGGCTAGTGAACATCCGATAGGGCTCTGGAGTTCCCCTGGTCACGAGATCATCGATCATGACACCGATATAGGCCTCTTCACGTCCGAGGATCAGGGGCTCTTTTTTCTGAATCTTCAGGGCCGCATTAATGCCAGCCATCAGCCCTTGGGCTGCCGCCTCTTCATATCCCGAGGTTCCATTGATCTGACCGGCAAAGTAGAGACCCTCGACCTTCTTGGTCTCAAGGGTGGAATGGAGTTGGTGAGGCGGGCAATAATCGTACTCCACCGCATATCCCGGCCGAAGAATCTCTGCCTTCCCCAGAGCTGGTATTGATCTGATAAACTCGTACTGAATCTCGTAGGGGAGACTAGTGGAGACTCCGTTCACATAGACCTCTCCGGTATGGCGCCCCTCGGGCTCCAAGAAAATCTGATGTCGTGTCTTCTCGGCAAATTTCACCACCTTATCCTCAATAGAGGGGCAATACCGCGGTCCCACCCCCTCAATCGCTCCTGCATAGAGAGGAGATTGGTGGAGGTTGGATCGGATGATCTCGTGTGTCTGTTCTGTGGTGTAGGTGATCCAACACGGGATTTGTTCCACATGGAACATTCCCTCATGGAAATGATTGAGCGTATGGAGATCATCCTTCGTCCGCGTAATGCTTTCGGAAATGTAGGAGAACCGTGGTACTGGCGTCTCTCCGGCCTGTCTCTCGCACTTTCCGAAATCGATCGATTTGGCTAGGAGGCGGCAGGGAGTTCCAGTCTTAAAACGACCCACATCAAAGCCAAGTTCCTTAAGATGATCGCTCAGTGTGGAGATAGTATCTCCCATGCGACCGCCGGCCTGAGTTTGCATTCCTACATGAAGAAGCCCCCTCATGAAGGTTCCTGTGGTAATAACGACCGCTTTCCCTAGAAAGCGTAGCCCTAGATTCGTTTCCACTCCGGACACTTGATCCCCGTCGACTATCAGCCTGGTGATGTTGGCTTGTTTGAGCGAAAGATTCGGAAGATTTTCCAAGATCGCTTTCATGCGAAATTGATAGGCCTTCTTATCACATTGGGCACGAGGAGCACGAACACTGGGACCCTTCGATGCATTCAGCATTCGGAACTGAATCCCTGTGGCATCGGTATTCAAACCCATCAACCCGCCCAAGGCATCGATCTCACGAACCATGTGACCCTTCGCCAATCCACCGATGGCAGGGTTACAAGACATTTGTCCGATAGTATCAGCATTCTGAGTAAGAAGTAGGGTATTTGCCCCAAGTCGTGCGCTCGCATGGGCTGCCTCGATGCCGGCGTGACCGGCACCAATAACCACAACATCGTATTGTTCTGGATAAGTGTACATTTGCTATGTTCCACATGGAACTTTAATATAAGTTTCTATATTAAAGATACTTGTGGATTATTTCTTGGAATTCTTTGTTTGAGAACTCTTTTGGGGACTCTTTGTGGATGAATGGCGTTTTCTGCGGCTTCTTTGTTCCATGAAACATTATTTTATCCCCTTCACCACATCGGAATGGTTTTCATTCACACTCCTCGTTCTGGGCGTAGGCACCGAAGATAGAATGATTTGCAAGTGATGCGATCCTCTTGTTCACACAGTTATTATTAAGAAGAACCTGGACCAAAGAAATTTTTATCAATCCATGATGTGAACAACCCAACGTCTTGGACGTTTTCATGAAAAGGATCTCGAAGAATTCTTTTAGTGTCGGCTTCAAGCAAATAGAAAAGAACCTCTCATGGGAAGCGTATCGTTAAAAAGACCGCGGGCCGTAACAAGATCTCTTTTCGTCTGGATCTTTGTTGCCTGCTTCTTCTGCTCCCTCCTTGTGCATCTTCTGTTTCTGGGAAAATCAAGGACATGGATCCTCCCCGGATTCTCTGCTGCCAATTACGATACGATCGTGCCGAGAACCTTCCGAATGAAACGCGTCGAGATCGATCCAAAAACTTTGGAGGATACTGATCCTGTGAGGGAGAAGAAGGAACGGCATGAACCGGTCGTCATTTCCCAGGATCGTCCAATGAGTGAGGAAAAGACTCCCTCACAGGATCACCCACACGTCATGCAACGCCCCAAAGAAAACCTCCCTGAGGCGGGGATAGATAGGACATCAGAAAAAGTAGAAAAAATTCCAGGAGCAGAAAGCATCGTAAACACAGCGCTTTCAAAGATTCCTTCCCTTCCTGAGACTCTGTTGGAGCCAATGCCTATAGTTGATAGACCAGCACTCATTACTTCGACGAAGGATGGAAATCAGGATCGGGCCAGAAGGATGGCAAAAGAGGGACTAGCAAGTGGTGCGGGATCATCAACTAATTTTAGCAATCTCGATGAGTTGTTGAATGGTACGTCCTCTGTCTCTCCGACGACGGCTCCCATTCTCATGCCAACAGATCTGCTGTTTGAATATGACTCAGACTCGTTGCGAAAGGAAGCAGCGCAGTCCCTTTCAAAACTCGGTGACCTTATCAGAAAGAATGGACAGGCATCGTTTCGGATTGAGGGTCATACCGATGCCTTCGGAAGTGACGACTACAACAATCAACTCAGTCTTAGACGCGCTGAAGCAGTCAAGGCTTGGCTGATCCAGAATGCCGGATTGAATCGACAACAGATCACGACGGCGGGACTTGGGAAAAAACATCTCCTGGCACCCGCGACCGGTAGTGTTTCTGAACAACAGCTCAATCGGCGCGTGGAAATTGTCATCACCACTCAGTAACTGAGAACCACTTCATGGAAGGAATCATTCCGCTTTCGGAACACCGTGCAAGGATTCAGAAGGAAATTGCGCGCAAGCTCTCGGATGTCCTCGAGGGACAAAAAGAATTACCCATTGCCAAACTCCAATCCTTTCGCAAAAAGGAAGAGCACAGACTGAAGATTTGGCATCGCGCTGGTGGAGGTGGAAAAGAAATCGCGGGGAGAAGAACCGAAATTGTCGATATTCTGGTGAGGGAGATTTTTCAATTCGCTACCTTCAAAGAATGTGGAGAAAAGGAAATTTCGGGATTTCTCGTCAGTGCCTTTGGTGGGTATGGACGGAGAGAACTCAATCCCTTCAGCGATGTGGATATCACGTTCCTTCATGAGGGGAATAAACCTGCCGAGGGGATGGAGAGGATCATCTCGACGTGCCTCATGGCATTATGGGACCTCGGTTTTAAGGTGGGTCATGCCACGAGGTCTGTTCAGGGCGCGCTGAATCAGGCGAATGCCGACATGATGACTAAGACGGCGATGCTGGAGAGTCGCTTGCTTGCTGGAGATAAAAAACTGTTCCAAGACTTCCGAAGTCAGTTTGAAATCACCTGCGTCAAGGGGAAGGAGAAGGATTACATCGCCTTTCGACTCGATAACCTCAAGGAGCTGCGGGCGAAATACGGGACGAGCGTCTTCATGCAGGAGCCGAACATCAAGTCCGGGTGTGGCGGCCTGCGAGATTATCAGAACCTTTTATGGACAGGGATGTTCCATTCGGGAGCCTACACGACCAAGAAGCTCGTTGAAGAGAAGATCCTAAGGGAGAAAGAGCGAAAAACCTTGGATGAAGCGCAGGATTTTCTACTTAGGGTTCGCACGGAAATGCACTACCAGACAGGGCGCGCCTCCGAACAACTTACCCTCCAACTCCAAGGTAAGGTCGCAACGGCCTTAGGCTACCCGGAAAAAAACATCCTCCGCCGCTGTGAGGCATTCATGAGGGATTATTATCGCCATACCCGCGCGATCCACCTCATCAGCACCCTGGCACTCGGAAGAATTCGCGAGCAGCGGGGAAGCACCTTGAATCTGCTAAATAAACTCCTCGGCCGGCAGGAGAGCGTGGACGAACTGATCATCAAGTCCGGGGAACTATTTCCCAAGACCAGGGAGATTTTCAACAAAGAACCGGGGCGCCTTATGAGGGCTTTTCAGATGGCTCAGACACGCAACGTGAATTTCTCTGCAGAGCTGGAAGATCTCGTGAAACGAAGGCTGAATCTCGTGGACCGAACCTTTCAGTATGATAAGGAGAATCGCACGGTCTTCTTATCCATCCTCTCAAGGAAGGGTGAGGTAGGCCGTATCCTCCGACTCATGCACAATCTTGGATTCTTGGGCAAATACTTGCCTGAGTTCGAACCTCTTACCTGCCTGGTTCAGCATGAGTTTTTCCACCGCTATACAGCCGATGAGCACACACTACTCTGTATCGACAAGATCGACGCGCTCCTTTTAACCAAGGAACAGAAGCTAGCCCGATACCGTAAACTCTTCAGAAACTTCGAGGACCCCGCAATCCTCTACCTAGCCATGCTGCTTCATGACACGGGCAAGGCTGGAAATACCAAACATCATGAGGAGGCCAGCGCGCTTGCAGCCCAACGGGTAGCTAGAAGGCTGCAACTCAACCCTGCGAGAAAGAAAATGCTCATCACGCTCGTCGATAACCACGGGGAGATGAGTGGAACCGCACGCAGCAGAAATGTGGAGGATCCAGCGACGGTTGAGGAATTCGCCGAAATCATCCGCGATCCCGTTATCCTTGATGCGCTCATGGTAATCACTCTCGCCGATGGCATGGGGACGAGCGATGAAGGCTGGAGCGATTGGAAGGAGCAGATGGTCTGGTCTCTTTACAACCAGACGCGAGGATTGCTCACTAACAGCATCGGTTTCCGAGAGGAGCAGCACCAGCGCCGGGAAGAACTCCGTCGGAAGGTCGCAAGTGCATTGCCAGAATTATTTGAGGAAGAGACCTCCGCGCATATGGAGCTCATGCCGGAACGTTATTTCCACACGAAGGATGCTGCGGAAATTTACCGCCACATCCGGCTGTTCCATCGCTTCTTCGAGGAGGGGATGAACATCGAAGGTCCGAACCTCTCCACCGTCATCGAGTGGGTTGACCATCCTGAGTCGGGATATGCCGAGGTGCTCGTCTGCGGCTGGGATCGGGAGCGCTTGCTTGAGAGAATAGCAGCAGCGTTCCTGGAGGCTGGGATCAATGTTCTAGGTGCCGACATCTTTACTCGCAGCGATAATCTGGCCCTCGATATCTTCAAGGTTACCAACCATCGGAACGAACCGTTGCCGAGGGAGCGGGAGCGCAAAGTGTTTGAGCAAAAACTCCGTGAGTCCTTGATCGCTCCCGGATACAGGCTGGTTCCTGTGCCAAAAGAAAAACGAGGCATCCGCGCCGACAAGGCATCCGTAAATGAAGAGGACGAATTGCCCGTGTGGGTGGTGGTTAACAACAACGCTCACCCCACCTGCACGATTCTCGAAGTCCAGGCTCCCGATCGCATGGGGCTTCTCTATCATTTGCTAAGGGCTATCTCCCATGGCGGTATAACGATCGAAGCAGCCCGCATCGCCACGGAGCAGAAGGCGGCGCTGGATGTTTTTTACCTCCGTACCAAGGAGGGAGGTAAACTCGAGGATCATCATCAGCTGATGCGGCTTGAGCGCCGGCTCCGAACAGCGGCAGCCCGCGCCGAAAAAAACAACGGATGATCCGGCAATCCCAAGGAAGCATCTTCTGGAGAGGGAGCATCCGTCCCCTCCTTCTCCATCCGCGATCTGCGATGCTCAGCATCCTGAGTATTGCCCTCGGTGTGGCCGTCTTCCTGGCAATCACGATCGCCAACCGCGGTGCGGTCGAGAGCTTTCACAGGGCATTCGTCATGATCACTGGAAAAGCGGATCTGGAAATTCGGGGCCATGTCCCGGAATCGGTGTTGCCGATGGTAATCAAAACCACCGGAGTCTCGGCGGCTACACCGCTGGTCGAGGCGATGGTGACGCTACCTGATTATCCCGGAGAGTCACTCCACCTTGTAGGCATCGATCCGTTTACCGCCGGTGGATTACTCACACTTGTACCAGACTTCGCATCCGGAAAAAAAGCAGGAGAGGGGGACCTTGCAGAGTGGCTGGGCGACGACCATGGGATCGCGGCCCTTCGGGATTTCCCGGGGCGGCACCATCTTAAGCAGGGGGATGCGATACGGCTCCAAGGAGCTGGATCCCCCCGTCAGTTGATCTTGAGCCACCTGATCCGGACGGATGATGCCTCGGCGGAAGGGCGCGGCGGGATCGCGGCACTCGATCTAGCAACGGCGCAGGAATGGGTGGGGGAGCCTGGATACCTCAGCGCGATCCTGATCAAGCTGCGCGATCCCGCAGAGAAGCAGGCTGTAACGGAACGACTGCAGCGCCTCCTACCTGAGGATGTCTCGGTACAACCTCCTGC
>Ga0208872_1000543_pt1 | contig 26759 bp, 23 predicted proteins | sample CryBogCBH12Aug08_FD_185508 | JGI IMG/M metagenome (GOLD analysis project Ga0208872, IMG submission 185508) | Freshwater microbial communities from Crystal Bog, Wisconsin, USA - CBH12Aug08 (SPAdes) | ecosystem: Environmental > Aquatic > Freshwater > Lake | place: Crystal Bog, Wisconsin, USA...
GCGCAAGAACCCCGGTTCGATGAGTGCCGACAGAGCCTTGTTCCAGTGGGGCACGAGGTAGTCATTCACGGGGTTTGCCTTCAGCACGACCACCTTGCCCTCGGCGAACATCTTCGTCAGCACGTCGCGCGGCCCGAGGCTCGCGACGTTGCCGGCCCCGAGCACGAGTGACACTCCGCGATGCGCCATGGGGTCCTTGTACGCCTCGGCCTGCGTCGCCTGCACGTCGGCCTCCGTCACGCCCGGCTCCATCCAGACTTCACCGGTGATGCCGTTGTAGAGAATCTTGTCGAAGCCGCCGGCCGGTACAACTTGAATGGCGATCCGGTCGCCCGGCTTGTGGACGACCGGGCCGGGATACTGCGGGCGGCCCTTATCGGCAATGTCGAGGAGCGAACGGCGGAAGGTCTGCGCCATGCGCAGGAAGGTACCGATACCGCTGAAGAGTTCCTCACCGCCCTCGGGCGAGTCAGGATCAAGACCCTTGGCCCGACAGGCGTCCTGCGTCCACGCTTCGGCGACGGCGTACGTGTCGGCGACCACTCGCTCCAGCAGGTCCGCTCGCTCGCGCGGCGAGGTCATCGCCCACCGGTCGGCCGTCGCGGCCACAGCCTCAACGACCGCGTCCAACGTTTCGGTATTAACAATGACCTGGTCCTGTGTCCCTGAGGTCGGTCCGGCTGCGCCGCGTTGCACCATGAGATCCCCCCGTGCGATGTGTTCTGTGGCGAGGCTATCGCCGTTGCGCCCAAAACGGCGCTCGTAGGTACGCGCCGTGACCAGCGACAACCCGATACCACAGGCCGACACCGTAGCGATCTCCGGCTCTCGCTTCGCACCATATGAGGCCCAAGAAACGTAGGATGGCGCGCGGACGCGAATCGCGTCGACAATTCAAAAGGAGTGACACATGGCGTACGAAGAATGGGGCCCGCTGGCCGGTTTGATCGGCACATGGGAAGGCGACCAGGGAGTCGACGTTTCGTACCACAACGAAGAAGGAAAGGTCGGCGAGACGCCCTACTTCGAAAAGACCACCTTCAAGCCCTTCGGCCCCGTGGAAAATGGTCCGCAGGTCCTCTACGGCCTCGACTACCGCACCGCGGCGACGCGCAAGGGTGAGGACATGCCCTTCCACACCGAGGTGGGCTACTGGATGTGGGACGCGGCCAATAAGCAGGTCATGCGCTGTTTCATGGTCCCGCGCGCCTCAACGTTGATCGCGGGTGCGACCGTGGAGGCCGACGCCACCACCTTCAAGCTCGAGTCCGAGTTGGGTTCCAACACTTACGGCATCCTGTCGAACAAGTACCTCGACGAGGTCGCCAAGACCACGCGCTTTGACGTCACCATCACGGTGGACGGCGACACCTTCTCCTACGACGAGACGACGGTCGTGGAGCACCAGCGCACCAACGGTGTCATCATGCACACCGACAAGAACACCCTGAAGCGCACGAGCTGGGAGGCGTAACCATGTACGAGTGGTCCGAAGAACACCAGGCCATCGCGGACGTCGTTCGACGATTCGTCGATGAAGAGATCCGGCCCAACCTGGACGACCTCGAGTACGGCGATCTGCCGCCGTACGGCATCTTGCGCAAGATGTACGAGACCTTCGGACTCAAGGAGATGGCCAAGGAGAATTTCCAGCGCCAGCTCGACCGTAAGAAGAATGATGAAGCGCCCGCACCGTCGCGTGGCAACGCGAATGCCGGTTCCACACTGATCCCGACGATCGAGTTGTGCAAGGTAAGCCTCGGTCTCGTCACGTCCCTGGGCGTGTCGACGGGACTCGCGGCCGGCACCATCATGAAGCTCGGCACGCCCGAGCAGATGGAACGATGGGGACTCGACCTCATGACTCTGGACAAGGTGGGCGCTTGGGCGCTCACTGAGCCGGACTCGGGTTCGGACGCCCTCGGCGGCATGCGCACTACCGCGAAGCGTGACGGTGATGAGTACATCATCAACGGCAACAAGACCTGGATCACGAATGGTCCTTTCGCGGACACCATCGTCTTGTACTGCAAGTTGGACGACGGCAGTGGGGACGACATTCGCAATCGCAAGGTGCTCACCTTCATTCTCGACAAGGGAATGCCGGGCCTCGAGCAGTCCAAGCCCATGCGCAAGATGGGTCAGCACGGTTCACCGACGGGCCAGGTCTTCATGACCGACGTCCGCGTCGGCAAGGACCGCCTCCTCGGTGGTTCCGAAGAGCCCCGCGGTGGTGGTCGCGAGAGCGCCAAGGACAACTTCGTCGCGGAGCGCGCGGGCGTGGCGGCGATGAGTTTGGGTGTGATCGAGGAATGCCTGCGACTCAGCGTGGACTACGCCAAGAGCCGCATGCTGTGGGGCAAGCCCATCGCGGACTACCAGTTGATCCAGCTGAAGCTGGCCAACATGGAAGTCGCTCGCGTGAACGTGCAAAACCTCGTCTTCCGTCACATCGAGCGTTCGGCCGCTGGGGCCATTCCCACGTTGGCGGAAGCCTCCGCCATGAAGCTGTACTCGGCCCAAGCCGCCTGCCAGGTAGCTGACGAGGCGATTCAGCTCTTCGGTGGCAACGGCTACGTGTCCGAGTACCGCGTCGAGCAACTCCTGCGTGACGCGCGCGTGCTGCGTATCTACGCGGGCACCGATGAGATGCAGGTCGTCGCCATCGCGAAGGACCTCGTCCGTCGTTAACGTTCGAGCGGCAGCGTAAAGCACCGCTCTTCTAACTGACCCATCGCGTAGGTGCCGTAGAAGCCGTCGAACATCGTTCGCGTCTTCTCGGCCCACGCGATGGCGTCCGGTCGTGACGCGCGGTGAACAATCTGCGCGATCCCGCGCGTGCCAACCTGATACTCCGCCCACGCCCCGGGGAAGTCCTTCACACACGCGACTTCGACGGACACAAAACCGTCCACGTCGACCCGGTGGCAACGATGCGTGTGACCGGAGGTGTAGGCCACGATGTTGGTGCGTGGAAGAACCGCTCGAAAGAAGGTATCCGCGTCATCGGGCCGAACCCCGTCGAAGTGATGGAGCGAAAAAGCGCCCTCGACAAAGAGGGGATGGTGCCCCATCACGATCACCGGTGTGGTGGCTGCTTCGGCCGCCGCGACAGTCGCGTCGATTTGCTCACTTGAGAGGAAGCCCGAGGCGCACCGATCGCGCGACGTGTCGAGCAAGACGACTCGCAGCCCAGGAACGTCGACCACTTGGACCGGCCAATCCGCATAAACGTTCCCCGGATAACTGTCGTGATTACCGCGAACGTAGGTGAGCTGGTCACCGAAGGCGGGTTCGTAGAGCGACCGAAATTCCTCAAACTCTTCGAACGTCCCGAAACTAGTGAGGTCACCCTTCACGATCACGGCGTCGGGCTCTCGACGTGTCATGTCCGCAATGACCGCTTCGCTCATATACCTCGCGTACGGCACCTCACCCGGTTGCACCCGAAACGCCGCTTCGGCGACGCCCACGATCTTTCCGCATTCGACTTCTCCGAGATGCACGTCATTGACCGTGGTGACGGTCGCGAGACGTTCGCCGATGTCGGGCAGGGTGCGAAAGCTCACACCGTCGATGACCCCACTCGTGTCTGAAGCAAGGCCCTCGTGTCGACGAATTGTTTCGCCATCAAAAATTTCGACGTCATTCACGCCGATCGACACGAGTTCTCTCATCGTGGTCATCCTACGAACACGGGGCCTTCACACTCGACCCCGTAAAGTGCGGACAGCCACTTTCCGAAAGAGCCCTGTTGCGATCTACATCACGACTCTTCCTCATTGTCATTCTTTTCGGCGGCGTGGCGGTGATGCCCCGCATCGCTCACGCCACGGCACCTCGCGACACACTGGATCCGACGGCGTGTCCCGTTACCACCTTGCCTGCCGCCAACGCGATGCCGTGGGAGAGCGCGACGTACCAATCGCAGTACACGTCGAGCCAACTCGCCCAGCAAGTCTTGGGCTGCCTCGCACGATTCTTTCCATCGAGCGCCACCGAAGCGATGGTCGCTCTCACGTCCTTGCAGAACTCACCGGACAGGACTTTCGAAAACGAGAACACGTGGCTTCCCTCCTCCACTGGCGGCTTCGTCCAACAAACGAATTTCCTCCGCTTGGGTATCCCGCCTCTGACGCTCGTCGACGGACCGGCGGCAGTTGACTACAACGCGCCCACACGTCAGCCACCAGTCACCCACTACCCGAACGAAATGACTCTCGCGAGTTCCTGGGACCCAACGCTCGCTGCAACCTACGGGTCGCAATTGGGCGCCGACGCCGCCGCTTTCCACGACGACGGCGTCCAAGCGCCGGACCTGAACCTCGCACGAAATCCCAATTGGGGACGAGTCATGGAGACCTACGGCGAAGATCCGGTGTTGGCCGGCGAAATCGGCGCTGCGGAAACCCAAGGTCTCTTGCAGAAGGTGCCGATTGTGGTCTTGAAGCACTGGGGCGTGTACGGACAGGAAGTGAATCGTCGCGTGGCGAATAACACACTCGGACTCACCGCCCTCTACGACACGTACCTCCGTCCCTTCGCACTCACGATGGCGGCGAACCCTCGCTCGACGGTGGACATGATGTGCGCCTACGGCAATCTCAACGGCGACCGTTCGTGCACGAGTCCGACCTTACGAACGGCGCTGTCCGCCCTCGGCTTCCAAGGCATTGTGCGCACGGACCTCGGCACGGGAACACCGGCGGCCCCGCTCTTGCAGGCGGGCGTGTCGATGATCAAGCCCATCACGCTGTCGCAATTTCAGCCCTACGCGGCTGAATCAGCATCTCTGCAGTCATCATTGGTCACGGCCGCGCGCAACGTCGTCGCCCAAATGTTCGCGGCCGGTCTCGTCTCACCAGCCGCACTCGCAGTCGCGGGCACTCGAGGATCCTTGACGTCGTCACTGCATAACCAGGACGTCAGCGTGGCGAACACCATTGAAGAACGTGGCGCCGTTCTGCTCAAGAACGCCTCGTCTGCGAGCGCAGGTGCGCTACCGCTCAGTCGCGCCCATGGTCCGGTGTTGTTCTTGACACCGAAGACCTTGGCAACAACCTGCGCCGGCGTCGCTGCTCAGTTAGCGAAAGAGAAAAACGTGACCGCGGTTTGTCGCACCTGGAACGCCGCCACAAATCACGTCACTGTGCTCTTTTCCTCCCTGCCGACGACGAGCCACGGTCACGCACTCACCCGCTCGGTCCAGTGGACCGCCCCCACCTCGGGCTCCTACGTCGTGCGGACGAATTCACAGGGCGATTCATCACTCACCCTGTCGGGAGGTTTCACCCAAAGCGAACCGGGCTTGGCCGAACACCCAGTGGAAGTCGACACCACGATCCACGCGGTCGCGGGTAACAGCTATCACTTTTCCATCCACTGGACGAGCGGAAGTCCCACGGTCTCGATTGCAGACGTGCAACCGAGCATTGACGCGGCGGTGGCCGCAGCCCGCTCGTATCACTCGGTGGTGATCTTCGCCCACGATGGTGCGACTGAGGCCATGGACCGCGACACCCTCGCGCTCCCTTTCGGTCAGGACGCCCTCATTGCGAGTGTCGGATCACAGCGACCAACATCCGTCGCGCTCTATTCGACCGGACCCGTCACGATGCCGTGGATCTCCAACGTCAAGTCGATCATTGAATTCTGGAATCCGATCGGGACACCGACGTTGGACTACGTGACGAAGGGGCTCTCCCCCGCGTACGCGGCACTGTTGGACGGGACGGTCGCACCGTCCGGTCACTTGCCGGTCACCTTTCCCGTGTCCTCCGCCACGAGTCCCATGTCCACGCCGAACGGCGCGTATTGGCCCGGCGTGGGAACAACGGCGGATCTGACCACAGCTCCCATTGCGGGCGAAGAGATTGGGTATGGCTGGTACCAATCGAGTGGGTGGCCCGTTCTTTTTCCCTTCGGCTTCGGTTTGACGTACGGAGGATCGGTGCACCAAGGGTTTGACACCTTTTCGTCGTGCACCGACGGGACCACCGCGAGCTCCGTCTGTTTACCGGTCAACTTGCGCACTATCACCACCACGAAGGGCGTCCTTCGCTCGACGATCGGCATCTACGTCGCCCAACCTTCGACCAACCCACCTCGTCCGACGCTCGTCTTGGGAGCGGTCGCCAGCACCATCTGTGCGAACGGGACGCGCATTGCGAGCGCGTGCGCCGCGCGTAGTCACCTGGACATGCACGTTTCGGCGACTGCGGTGGGTGAGTGGTCAGCCACCTCCCAGCGCTACATCTTTCTCACTGGTTGTTATTCGTTTGTTCTCGCGCCAAACGCCACAGCGGCGTACGCCGCGCTGGCGTCAACCTCGCCCGCCGCCGGTGAGATCGTGCACGCGACCGCACCTTTCGATGCGCACACGCGACTCCTCACCGGCGCCTGCGGGCGATAGCTCTTACCCCTGGTCACCCTCGCCGTCCTCCGCCAAGATTCGGTAGAGAGAACGACGCGCCTCCTTCAGGACATTCGCTGCGGCGTCCACTTGCGCGTCCGCTCCAGCTTCCAGAACCTGGCGCGAAGCCGCGGCGACCTGCTTCAGCGTTCGCATGAAATCAACGCGCGAGTCGCTAAAGGATCGCTGCACGGTCTCCCACGGTTGTCCGAAGGCTTCACGACGTTCGGCCAGCATCGCGCGACCCGCGTCGGTAAGGGCGAACGTGCGACCGCTGGCGTGCGCTTCGACGACGACCAGTCCTTCATCTTCTAACTGACTGAGGACGGGGTAGATCGAACCCGGGCTCGGTCGCCACGTTCCGTTCGAACGTGCTTCTAAGTCTTGGATGAGCTGGTAGCCGTTCTGCGGCTTTTCGTCGAGCAGCAGCAGCACCGCTGCGCGCACGTCACCGCGACGTGATCGACGTCCGCGCCCGCGTCCTCCGTGACCAAATGGTCCGCCCTCTTCTCGAGGTCCTCCGGGGTGCGACCCGTGTCGCATGGGTCGACCCCTTTGTGGTCCGCGGCGATCAGCGTCGCGTCGGTCGAACTCCTCGGGTGAATGGTGATGGAATCCCTTCATGGATTCTCCTTTCTGATTTACTTGATATATAACGATATATCGTAATACATCGTTTGTCAAGGGGCATCGTGGGGACGCGACCAGAGTTCACAGAGCGCCATGGAATCGCCCGCACGTGGGCGTTACTCTCATAGCGGACCATGACGACAACAACCTTCTTTGAGACCACTCGGATTGCTCGCGCCCGTCGACGTACGGGGTTCCTCAGCGTGCTCGCCACCGTCACGATGACGGCCTCACTCGCGATGCCCGCGGGTGCGGCGTCGGCCTATACATCTCGAGTCGCCCCGCTGCCTTCGAATTCATTCGCCCACCCTCAGGCCAACTTGCTCGGTGTGAGTTGTCCCTCGACCGGCAACTGCGTCGCGGTTGGTCGCTATCAGGCCAACAGTGGTCCCACCGGCGTGATTGAAACCGAAAGTCACGGCACCTGGCTGGCACCCATCATTGTGAAGTTGCCGGCGGACGCGGACGCGTCGCCCAATACCGCGCTCAACGCGGTGAAGTGTGTGTCGATCGGCAATTGCGTAGCGGTGGGTCAGTACAAAGCCACTACGAGTTACGAGGGTCTCATTGTCACCGAATCCAGCGGTGTGTGGGGCACGGGCGTGAAAGCTCCCCTACCGTCGGACGCCATCACGAGCACGGTCACTTCGCTCTACGGCATTGATTGCGTGAACACCACCACCTGCGTCGCGGTGGGTCAGTATCAGAACGCCATTCGTGATCAGGCGCTCATTATTCGTAAGTCGAATGGCGTGTGGGGTGGAGCGCTACGCGCTCGGCTGCCGAAGTACGCGAAGCCGAACTTCATTACCCAACTCGACGGAGTGTCGTGCACGTCCGCTGGCAACTGTGTGGCCGTGGGCCAATTCGTGGATACGTCACCCGCTCGACGGGCCATGATCGACACTGAAGTCAACGGCACCTGGACGTCGAGCGTCGTTGCACCGCTGCCCACCAACGCGGACCGCAATCCGTGGGCCGGACTCTTCGGCGTTCGCTGTTTTAGTGGTGGCAACTGTGTGGCCGTTGGTGTGTATCAGGGTCCCTACGGAGGCCAGGGTCTCATTGATACCGAGACGGGCGGCGTGTGGTCGTCGACGCGACAAGCTCCGCTTCCCGCCGGGCAAGCAGTCTCTTCCCACGCGGCGCAGCTGCTCAGTGTGAGTTGCGTGTCCTTCACCCACTGTGTCGCGGTTGGCGAAGACCTGGCGGGCATCAACGACTTTGGCGTGGCGGCCACCGGAACCAACGGTTCCTGGTCCTCGGTTGTCACCCCTCGTCCCAGTGACGCGAGCACCCCGAGTTACGGGATCTTGAACGCCATCTCCTGCACGACGGCCACCAGTTGCGTGGGCGTGGGTCAGTACGCGTCGTCGACCGGCCAACCCGCCCTCATCACCACCCGCTGAGATTTACCGCGAGCCGGTAAACCCGCCGGGTCCACCACTACCGCTGGGCGGTCCGTAGTTACCAGATCCACTGGGCGGTGGGCCATAGTTACCGGTACCTCCCGGAGGGGGTCCGTAGTGACCCGATCCACCCGGCCCAAAGTGTCCACCGGATCCACCCGGACCGCCTGGACCTCCGGGACCACCGGGACCTGAGTCCACGGTGATCGAGTGAAAGACGTAGAGCCCGTCGAGACCGGCACCAGCCAAGAGAACGAACGCGGCCCATCGTGGCAGTTGCTGCAGACACCACGCCCCGAGCAGAGCGATAAGTCCCAGCGCCGGAAGATAAAAGCGAATTACGTGAATGGAATTGCCTTGTTGGTTGACGGTCCACGAGTAGCACGCGTAAAGGCCCCAAATTGCCGCCCACGCGAGCGCCACGAAGGCGACGACCATAACGTCAACGCGCACTGCTCGGTAATCACTTCCGCGACGCCAGTCGTGACGCGCGCGCCACGCTCGGCTCGAGAGCCACACGAGAGTGGCGAGGGCGAGCAGCGTCATCGGCATGGCCTGCAGCAAGCTCGACGGCATGCCGGTCAGATTCGGCCAGAACGAGCTGAGTGAAAAGGTGATTTCCCCCGCGCTGTAACCGGTGGAAAAGGCTCCTCCGTAAAAGTGGGTGTTAAACCACATATCGCCGGCGAGCAGGAGAATCGTAAGTCCACCCCACCACGCGTACGTCGAGCGACGAAGTCCCGTCCATCGAGCGGTCGCGATAATCGCGATGATCGCGACGGCGAGCGCCACCACGTCGGTGTACCGAATGAACATCGCCGAGAACAGAGCGAGCAGCGCGAGCGCTCCCACCACCGTGCGGCGACGAGACGACGCGTCGTTCGCGAGCAGTGTCCACAACAGGAGACCCGCTCCGATGGCGACGAAGGACGCATCAGTGAACGTCGGCATCGTGGATCGCCACGCAAAGGACATCGCCGCACCTGACGTGCAGAACAAGCCCGCGGCCCACGTTCCGCCCCAGGCGCCCAGCCAACGACGCGCGCCGACGAACAGAGCGACGCTGGCGAGAGCTCCGTAGAACAACGGAGCCACGCGCAGCATGTGGGCCATATAGAACGGCACGGCGAAGAACGGGTACCCGGGATTCTTCTCGGAGAACCAGTGACCATTGGCGAGGTGGTCCCACTGCAGGATGCTGCCCAACTGGTGCGACAACGAAACGTACTGCGCATTGGTGAGCACCAGATGTCCCTGGCTCAGCGCCACAATCGAGGCCCGATAGGCAAAGTCGTCGGGTTCGAGCATGGCGGTGGACTTGGTGAGAACCGCGAGGCACAAAAAGAGGAACGCCCCTACTGCCACGATCACCTCGGCGGGTCGCAGGGAGGGTTGGGATGTCCGGTCCGTGGAGGATCGTGTCAGTAGGGGCATCTGCGCATGGTACGGGGGCTCCCTAAGGGAACTGGAGGCTCACCGTAAGAAAGATTTCAGAAAGACCAACCGGTCTCACCTAGAATGAGTCGTCCGTTCTACCGCTGAATTGAGAAGAGCCATGGTCACCGTCAACATCATCGTGGAAGTGCCGCGAGGCAGTCAGAACAAGTACGAGTTCGATCACGAGACGGGAACCATCAAGTTGGACCGGCACCTCGTCGTGGCGATGGGTTACCCCGGTGAGTACGGTTTCGTGCCCGACACCTTGGCCGGTGACGGCGACCCGCTCGACGTCGTCGTCCTCACCGAATACCCCACGTTCCCGGGCTGTGAGATTGAGGTCAAGCTGCTCGGCATGTGCATCATGACCGACGAGAACGGCGAAGACGCCAAGTTGATCGCGGTGCCCACCTACGACCGTCGTTGGAAGGACATGAACGACATCGACGACGTGCCGAAGGACATCCTCGACCGCATCCACCACTTCTTTTCGACCTACAAGGACCTCGACCCCAACAAGTGGTCAAAGGTGGAGCACTACGTCGGTCGCGAGGCCGCCGAGGCGGAACTCGTGGCGTCGCGCGAGCGCTTCACCACCACGCACTAAGGCGCGACGTCGAGCGGGGCTTGACCGGCCACGCACTCGTTATGCAGTGACCCAATGACGTCGGCGTGCGACGTGAGAACTGAACCCGGGCGCAGGAATGTTCCTCGCGCGGCACCGACGCCGGCGGGTGTCCCGGTGAAAATGATGTCGCCCGGATACAGCGTCACGATCGACGACAGATACGCCACGAGCGTAGGTATGTCGAAGATCATCTGTGCGCTGGATGCCGATTGCATGGTCGTACTGTCAACGGCGCAACTGAGCGCAATATCAAGAAGGTTCGCAAAACTGTCCAGTGAAACGAGCGCCGGACCAGTAGGTCCGTAGTTCTCGAAGGACTTACCCAAATTGAACTGCGGAGGAACACCCGCACGTTGCACGGTGCGGTCCGAAATGTCCTGACCGAGCGTCAGCCCGGCGAGGTAGTCCCAGGCTGATTCCGTACTCACGTGGCGAGCGGTCCGCCCGACCACGGCCACCAACTCAACTTCCCAGTCCACCGTCTCACCGGACAGCGGAATGCTCGCCGTAGGTCCGGCGATGCTGCTCGGGTACTTCGTAAAGGTGAGTGGTGCCGGAGGAAGTTGCGCACCCGTTTCCTGCGCGTGATCCCGGTAGTTCAGCCCTATGCCGAACACCTGTCGGGGAAAGGGCACCGGGGGTCCCAACGTGACGTCGGCGAGAGAACCGGTCGGGATCGCGTCACCACAGCGCGTCGACCACTCGTGCAATTCGTCGTGGTGCGCCACGGCGTACATCGGGTCATTCCACGCAGACGCACCCGTCAGCGTCGCGAGATCGAAATAACTTCCCTCGTACTCGAGCGCGGCCCTACCCGCCACCGTGATCAACCGGTACATATATTCCTCCCACACTCACGACACGTCGACGTACCCACCGCAAACAACCACTGGGTTCGCCCCGTGCACAGAGGGTAATTCGCGAGGGCGAATCATTCTTAGGAAGTCCTCATCTTTCTTTCAACCAGTCTTTGAAGACCGTGCGTACTTTGAAACATGTCGCTACGAGAACATCCGTAGCAACAAGTGTGAACTGGCCCACCAGGGCCTCGAACGAAAGGAACGCCGTGATTGTTGCCATTGTCTTCAAGTCACTTCTCGTGGCCGCCGCCCTTGTGGTGGCCCTGTCCCCCGTGATCGTGGGTCTGACCCTCGACCACCTGCACCACGGACGACGTCGCACGCCCCACTACAGCGCCAAGGCCACGACCCCCACGGTCAGTGAACGCAGCGCCGAACTGGTCAGCGTGTAATCCACGGACCTTTCCCGGTGCGCCGGCACCGGGAAAGGTCCGTGCGCAGTACGGTGGCCACTAATGCGCCACGCAACTGCCCCCCTTCGTGTCCTCGCACTCGTGTGCACGACACTTCTGTTTGTGCTTCCTCCCAGTGCCGCGACCGCTTCGGTGGTCGCGGCACTTCCCCGTACGACGACGTTGTGCGCCACCCTGCCGGGTAGCGTTCCTTCGGTGCCGTTTGCGCCCTACGTCGACGTGACCTTGCACCCGACCCCCGATCTCGCGACGCTGTCGTGTGGTTCCGGAGTGCGGACCTACTCTTTTGCCTTCATCACCGCCGCGTCGTCACCAACGTCGTGCACTCCCGCCCTCGTGGGATCCACGTACAAGAACTCCTTCCTGCACAACTCCATCGCGAACCTCGAAAAGCGTCACGGCAACGTGATCATCTCCTTCGGGGGAGCGGCCGGTCAAGAGCTCGCGCTGACGTGTCACTCGGTGACCCAACTCGCTCAGGCATATCAAGCCGTCCTCGACTACTACGGCGCCCACAGCGCAGACTTTGACGTCGAGGGAACGGCGGTGACCAACACCGCCGCCAATGCACGACGCGCGCAGGCCATTGTCCAATTGCAAAAGACCGCCGCCGCCCGACACACCTCGCTCAGCGTCTCATTCACTTTGGAGGTGGAGCCGCAGGGATTGCCGAGTGACGACGTCACTCTCCTGCGCTCGGCCGTGGCCGCGGGCGTGTCGATCTCGGTAGTCAACGTCATGACCATGGACTTCGGCGACAGCCCCGCACCACACCCGGCCGGGAAGATGGCCCAGTACGCCGAAGCCGCGGTGAATGCAACGGCCACGCAACTACACGCGCTCTACCCGTCCGACAGCACAGCGTCGCTGTTGCACCGCATTGGCGTGACGCCGATGATTGGCCAAAACGATCAAGCCGACGAGGTTTTCACCGTGGCCGACGCATCGACGCTCGCCACCTGGGCGCAGCAGCACGCTCTCGGTCGGATCACGATGTGGTCACTCGACCGCGATCGCGCGTGTCCGCATGGCGTGACCCACGTCGCTACCGATACCTGTAGCGGCATTACTCAGAGCGTGGGCGCCTTCACCCACATCTTCAATCGCGCGTGATCTAACCGGGGAAAACGACCGGCACCTGGCGCGGACCGCGCACTTGGCCACCCGCCCACGTCACCGAATCGGGGTCCGCGACACGGAAAGTGGGGATGCGCTGCAACCAGGTCTCCACCGCCACGGTGAGTTCCATGCGGGCGAGGTTGGATCCGGCGCACCGGTGAATTCCCGAGCCGAAGGCCACGTGGCGATTCTTCTCACGGTCAATGATGACTTCATCGGCCCGTTCGAACACCGCGGGATCCCGATTCGCCGCGGGAAAGTTCATGAGAACCTTGTCGTCTTTCTTCATGGGACATCCTTGGAATTCAACGTCCTCGGTCACGAGACGAGCCATGGTCACCGGCGCGTACGCGCGGAGAAACTCCTCAATGGCAACCGGCATGAGTTCCGGCTCGGCCACGAGACGGGCCGTGTCCTCGGGGTGGGTGGCGAGATGCCACAGCGTGGAGCCAATGGCTGACCACGTCGTGTCGATTCCCGCAATCATCACGAGAGAGCAGATGCCGAGGATCAGTCCCTCGTCGAGCGGAGCACCGTCGTGCTCACCGTGCACGAGCGAACTAATCAGGTCGTCCTGGGGATCTTCGCGTCGCCGAGCGATCTCTTCGGTCAGATACTGAAAGATCCCTCGAGCGCCCGCGGCACGACGTTCCTGATCATCCGCGAACTCGAGAACGTCACGCACCCAACCGGTGAAAGTGTCCGACAGAGTGTCGGGCACCCCAAGAGTGCGCGCAATCACCCGAACCGGAATCTGTTGCGCGTACCCTTCGGCGGCGTCCGCATGACCATCCTCGATAAAGCCGTCGATGAGTCGGTGACACAGCTCACGCGTCATGGCCTCGTAGGACTCCACACGCTTGTGCGAGAACCAGGGCAGCAGGAGACGGCGGGTCCAGGTGTGCAGCGGTGGATCGGAGGAGATGGGAGGGAGTCCGTAGGGAAGAATCGGTGCACCCGCACCGTTCGGTGCCTCCTCGGGTCGAATCACCGAGATTTGCAGCGAACTGAAAATGTCGATGTCGTGGGCCGCAGCGGTGACGTCTTCGTAGGTCGTGAGCAACCACGCACCTCGACGACGCTCGGTGTGGGCAACGGGGCACGTCTCGCGCAATGTGTCCCAGATCGGAAACGGATCATTGACGTACTGCGGGTCCATCACGTCGAAATCGGTTTCCCAACTCGCAACTGGCGTGCGTTCCATTCAGCAACCCCCCGGCTCGAACTAAAGCGTGATCTTTACAGTTGCCACGCCACGGAGGCAACTACTCGCCGGCGGCGAGTTGGTCCCGGCGCGCGACGACCGCCACCAAGATGACAATTACGACGCCGGCCACGATCGCGACGATCCCCGTGCCAATGGCGATACCACCTCGGTGGTGCGAGACACCGAGATAGTCGGCGAATGACGCGCCGAGTGGTCGCGTCATGACGTAGGCGAACCAGAACGCCACGACTTCATTGAGCCCGAAGTAGAAGAAACCAATTCCCGGAAGGATGAAGAGAGCGAGGAAGAGGAATCCCGAGGCGAGAAAACCCATGTGCAGAGTGTTCGCAGTGAAGTCCCCCGCCGCGGTCCCGAGGGCGAAGGTGGCAATCACGGTCGCCCAGTAGAAGAGTTCACGACGAGTGGTGTAGATGGAGTGGATCGACAAGGTCCCCTCCACTCGGAACCAGAGGAAGAAAGTGACGGCGAGCAGCGCGAGATAGCCCACCGTCGTCACGGTGTAGGAGAGTCCCACCTTGACGTGGAGTCCGTCGGCGAGCATCGTGCCGGTCACCGCCACCGAGGTCACCGCAAACCAGTACCGCCACGCGTTGTAACTCGCGGCGCGTAATTGGATGGCGAGGGCCACGACCAACAAGACGATGCCGAAGGGCGCCACCGCGAGCGGGGAGAACCGGTGCGCCAGGTAATCCGACGTGGCCTCGCCCATGCCGGTGGAAATGATCTTGATGACCCAAAACAGAACTGTGATCTCGGGCACCTTGGCCAACGCGTGACGGACTCGGCCACTCGTCACGGCATCAATCACGTTTGCTCCTCATCCTCACCTCCAGAAATTCTACGAGTGGAATTGAAGGAGAGCGACCGGTCCTTCGTAGGCTGGACCAATGGTGTACCTGCTCGCCTTCGTGGCGGCTCTCGTGAACGCCCTCGCCTCGATCATGCAGCGTCTCGGTGTGGAAGACGCCCCGGACAACAGCGCGCTGTCACCGAAGCTCATCTCCCACATGTTCACTCGAGTGATCTGGCTTGCAGGCTTTGTCTTCATGGGTGTGGGCTTCATCGCACAGGCCACCGCCCTGCACGCCGGCAGCTTGACGGTCGTGCAGCCCATCTTGGTGAGCGAACTCGTCATCACCGTCCTCGTGATGTGGTTGTGGTTCTCGATGGATCTGCGACCCGCCGACGCCCTCGCGACAGTGGTCACCACCGGGGGTCTGGCTGGATTTCTCGCCATCGCCGCTCCCAGCACCGGCGCGCACGTGCCGTCACACGTCGAGTGGATCGCCACCGCGGCCGCCGTGGTGGGCTTCGCCATCGTGTTCGTGGTGGCGTCACGACGAGGTCCGACGTGGTGGCGAGCCTTATCGCTCGGCGCGGCGGCGTCGGTGGGCTTCGCGTTGACGGCCGCGCTCACCAAAACGGCGACGGACGCCCTCGCGCACGGACTCGGGGGTCTTCTAACCTCGCCGGCCACCTACGGCCTCACCGTCGCGGGTCTCGGCTCCATTTTTCTCATGCAGAGCGCTTTTCAAGCTGGACCTTTCGCGGCGAGTCAATCGTCGCTGATTTTGATCAACCCCATCGTCTCCGTGATACTCGGCATTGCACTTTTCGGCGACACGCTGCGCCACAATCCCGTCGCCCTCGTCGGCGAGGTTGCTACCTGTGTGGCCCTCATCGTGGGGGCGGTCTTTCTCGCGCGTTCCCCACTCGTCGCGGGCGCTCATGATGAGAACGAACACTCGCTGGCCGGGCGGGGACAATTCGCGCGCTGGCGCGCTCGACGCAACGCACCTACCGTCGATAAATAAGGTCGAGTCCTCAACGACGAGGACCGTCGGTGACGTCAGACCGTGGGTGCGGCTCCCCCGTGGCGACCGGCCCCTGAGGAGAATCGTCGAGCACCCTCGAGACTTTCGCCCGAGCGCAATACCTCGAGTCCGAGTTGCGTCTCACGCACCAGCGCGTCACCGAGGGGCTGATTCCATTGTTCGTAGGCACTTTGACGATCCGAACGCAGACAATTTTGCGGCAACCGGGCTAGTTGAGCGGCGAGATCGAGGGCGCCGTTGAGTGCCTCACCCGGTTCGGTCAGTCGGTTCACGAGACCGAACTGCAGGGCCTCATCTCCGACGACTTCTCGACCCGTCAAGATCATGTCGAGGGCGCGCGACTGACCAATCAGTCGCGGCAAGCGCACGGTGCCGCCGTCGATCAGCGGAACGCCCCAACGTCGACAAAAGACCCCGAAGGTGGCGTCGCGGGCCGCGACTCGTAGGTCGCACCAAATGGCGAGTTCCAGACCGCCCGCTACGGCGTAGCCCTCCACCGCGGCGATGACGGGCTTCGACAAGAGGTGACGGGTGGGACCCATGGGACCGTGACCCGTCAACTCGACTCGATTCGCGCGATCGCTACCCATGGCCTTGAGGTCCGCGCCCGCACAAAAGACGCCTCCACTTCCGGTCAAGACGGCGACCAGGAGGTCATCGTTGTCCTCAAATCGCTCGAAGGCTTGTACCAATTCCTTCGCCGTGGGTTGATCCACGGCATTGCGCGCCTCGGGACGGTTCAGGGTGATGACGGCCGTGGTGCCGACCTCGCTGTAGTCAACTGCGCTCACGCGTCCTCCTCGAGAGAGTTCCTCCCTCTTTGTTAGTCCACGCGCGAGCGCGGGGACGTGGAGAATCGCGTGGAGTGAAGAAAAGTCTTAGTTGTCGCCCTGCGTGGCGATGGCGGCCTGAATGGCGAGGACGCGTCGCGCCTCGTCAACGTGCAGATTCTCGATCATGCGGCCATCCACGGTGACCACGCCTCGTCCGTCGGCTTCAGCTTCCTCGAAGGCCGCAATGATGCGCTCCGCGAGTGCGACTTCGTCCGCTTCGGGCGAGAAGATGGTGTTGCAGGGTTCGACCTGACTCGGGTGAATCAACGTTTTCCCGTCGAAACCCATCTCGCGACCCTGACGACATTCGGCAAGCAGTCCGGTCTCATCCTTGATGTCGTTGAACACACCGTCGAGGATGACCTTGCCGGTCGCTCGTGCGGCGAGCAAACAATTACCAAGTCCGAGGAGCAACGGATGGCGATTGGCCACGCGCACCGCGTGGAGTTCTTTCGCGAGGTCATTCGTTCCCATGACCAATACCGTGAGTCGCTCGGAAGCCGCGCAAATCTCTTCGGCGTGCAACATGGCCACGGGTGTCTCGAGCATCGCCCAGATCTTCGTGTGGTCGGGGGCTCCGAATCGTTCCAACGTCGCGGCAATCGCGTGCACGTCAGCGGCCGAATTCACCTTCGGCACCACGACCGCTGCCGGTCCCACCGCGGCAATGGCGGCCAGGTCGTCGTCGTGCCACTGCGTTCCAAGACCATTGGCACGAATCGTGATTTCACGGTTGCCGTAACCGCCACCGGCGAAGGCCGCGCACGCACGCTCGCGGGCCTCGGACTTCGCGTCGGGCGCCACCGCGTCCTCGAGGTCGAAGATCAGCGCGTCGGCGGGAATCGCCTTGGCCTTCTCCAATGCACGCTCGTTGGCCGCGGGCATGTAGAGAACGCTCCGCCGGGGTCTCAGGTCACCTGAACTGGACATCACACACCCTCCGTGTCAATCGTGGCGTACAAGGCGGCGACTTCGGGGTCGCGAGCAGCGAGTTCGTCGGCGAGTTCAATCATCACGCGACACTGCTTCACGGACGCGTCGTCTTCCATCTTGCCGTCGAGCATCACCGCACCGGTGCCGTCGCCCATGGCCGCGATGACGCGACGCGCGTGGCGCACATCGGCGACGTCCGGAGAAAAGACGCGACGAGCAATATCGATTTGGGTGGGGTGCAGACTCCACGCACCGACGCAGCCCAACAGGTAGGCGTTGCGGAACTGGTCCTCGCACGCCACCACGTCGGCGATGTCGCCAAAGGGTCCGTAGTACGCGAAGATGCCGTTGGACTGACAGGCGTCCACCATGCGCGCAATCGTGTAGTGCCACAAATCCTGTTGGTAGATCGTGCGCGCTCCGTGAATATCTCCGTCGGTGGGATCTTGACGCACCAGGTAATCCGGGTGGCCGCCGCCAACGCGCGTCGTCTTCATGCGGCGGTTCGCGGCGAGGTCGGCTGGTCCGAGCGAGAGACCCTGCATGCGGGGCGAGGCGGCACAGATTTCCTCAACGTTCGAGACACCGCGCGCGGTCTCCAAAATGGCGTGCAGCAAGATTGGTCGATCCAGTTTCGCCTTGGCTTCGAGTTGCGCCACCAAACGGTCGACGTAGTGGATGTCTTCAGCACCTTCGACCTTGGGAATCATGATCACATCAAGCTTGTGACCGACTTCCGTCACGGCCGCCACGATGTCGTCAAGACCCCAGGGGGAGTCCAGAGAGTTCACTCGGGTCCAGAATTGCGTCGCACCGAAATCCACGCTGCGACCCACGTCGATGAGACCCTGGCGCGCGGCGTCCTTATCGCTGGCCGGCACACCATCTTCCAAGTTCGCAAGAAGAACGTCCACTTTGGGCGCCAACTCCGGCAATTTGGCGACCATCTTGGGATTCGAGGCCGGGAAGAAGTGAATCATCCGGGAGGGACGAAAGGGGATCTCGCGCACCGGCTGGGGCGCGCCCACGGCGAGGGGACGAAAGAAATCCTTGGCTGAACGCACGACAACCTCCAGAGTGAACGAGCGAGACCAGTGTAGAGAAGGTAACGAGGTCCAGGACCACGACAACCCTCGGTACGGCCCGACGAACGCACGTGCACCCGAGGAGCCGGATTTTCAATAGAAAACACGTTGTCGAGAAATATCGACGGTCGCGACACGGATACTCAGCGACGGATACTGTCGTCTAATGAACCTCAACGAAAAGCTCACGGACCTGCTGCACGGACGCGAATTGTTGACGCACCCGTTCTACCAACGCTGGGAGCGAGGTGAACTGGCCGTCGAGGAACTGGCGACCTACGCGGCACAGTACGAACACGTCGAACGTCAACTTCCGCTCACGCTCGCCGCGTGTGCACCGCTGCTTCCCGAAGGTCCGCGACGCGACGCTCTGGAAGACAACTTGGCCGACGAGCTGGGTCGCCCCGAACCCCACGTGGCGTTGTTTGCGACCTTCGCCTCGTCCGTCGGCGCCGAGCCCACCGCCGCGACACCGGCCACGCAACATCTCGTCAACGTCTACAACGATGCACCTCAGAGCGGCGCGTCCTTCGCGCTCGGCGTGATTGCCGCGTACGAAGCCCAGGCCGCCGACATTGCGTCATCCAAGGCGGACGGTCTACGTCGTTGGTACGAGTTGGACAGCACGGGGACCCGCTTCTGGGACGTGCACGCGGAACTCGAGACCACGCACGCTCGCTGGCTCATGGACGCCGCCGCCGACGTTGATCACGAGGAGTTCCTCGCCGGAGCCGCGGTGTCCCGCGACGCGTGGTGGGGTTTTCTCGACGAGCGCGAGAGTCTTCGCGCCTAGAACCGCGTCATCCGCCCATTTCCGTGGCGTGTCGTGAGCAGCGGTAGTAGGAAGATGCGGGAGGTGTTCATGAAACGCCACGCGGTGACCATTGCTTCAGTTCTGCTCAGTGCCACGGTGCTGAGCGCGTGCGGGTCGGGGTCAACAACAACGACCACAACGCTGCGAGCGAATCAGCAGTCATCGCGACACCACGTTCCGTGGTCGCAGCTCGGCGCAAGATGGTCTCTCGCCGTGTGGAACGCGAATAAGGCCGTCAACGAGTGGCAGAGTCAGAAGACCTCGGGCAATGTCGCACATCCGACACGGACCCTGTTCTTGGTGACACCTACGGGTGGGCGCTACAGCATCGCCGACCTCACACACACGTCAGCCACGTTGGTGGACTGGTCGCCGCGAAGTGACCGCGCGCTGCTCGAGAACATCCCGAGTTGTCCCGCGACAGGAGCCTGCCCGGTCTTGCCGCAGGCAATTCTTACGACCATGAATATGAGGACCGCAAAGACGACCTCAACGTTCGTCTTCCCCGCGAGCCAGACAGTGTTCTTGCAGTCTCTCGCGTTCTCCAAGCCTCGCGGCCAGGCTCTGCTCATCGACACCCAAACGAATGATCATCAACAGCTCACGCGTTACTCCCTCTCGGGCGCCGTGCAGCAGGTGTATCCGACGAACTTCAGTTCGGTGGGTAAATACGCAGGTAGCCAATTGTCGTCGCCCGACGGAAAGACATTGATTCTCGGAGCCGAGCACGGGGTCGCCCTGGTGAGCAACGCGGGCGACGTGCGCACGCAGTACGTCGTCGGTACGACGATGACCGAGTGCTCCCCGACGCGCTGGTGGAATGCGACAACGGTTCTCGCGAGTTGCATCCCCGCCACCGGTCTTCAGCAGCTCTTTCTGATCTCCACCACCGATGGTCAGGTCACCATGCTGACGAAGCCTCCGCGTTCTCCCGATAACGGCGACATGAACGCGTGGCAGCTGTCGTCGGGGGTCTACCTCCAGACGGCCGGAGGATGCGGAGCGGTGTACTTGTCGGTCCTGGGCCCCAATCACTACACGACGCCGGTCACTGTTCCCCAAGTGAGCGACTCGAGTAGCACCTTCGTACTGGGGGCAACCTCGCACGAACTCTTGCTCCACGCCACTTTGTCCTGTGGTCCGGGGAAATCGCTGGTCTGGTTCAATCCGCGAACCAACAAGATCCGAGTTGTTCTCGGTCCACCGCTCAACGGTGGCAGCGTGGAAGAAGCTCTCGCCTATCCCACTTCCCCGCAGTAGTCCACAGCCCTGGGGTCGGGTGGCTTGAGTAGATTCGCAGTCACTGTCACAACACGCTGGGGGGAACCATGCGCGTACCACTCACTATCGGAGACTTTCTGCGCCGCGCAGCTTTGGTGGCTCCCGATCGCGTAGCGGTCGTCGACGAGCCCGGTGCCGTGGGCGCACTGGGAACTCTGACCTACGGCGAACTCGCTCGTCGGGCCGCCGCGTTGGCCTCGAAGTTGGATGAACTGGAGATTCCTCACGGGGCTCGCGTCGCCATCGTGAGTCCGAATTCGGCCAAGTTCCTCATCTCATTTTTTGGGGTGAGCGGTTGGGGGCGGGTTCTCGTCCCGATCAACTACCGACTAAATGCCGAAGAGATTTCCTACATCATCGAGCACTCGGGCTCACAAGTCGTTCTCTTTGACCCCGACCAGAGCGACCTCATCAGCGACATTGATGTTCCCGTGAAGGTATGTCTCGATGGCGTAGATGACACCGATTGGTTCGCGGAGTTTCCAGAACGGCACGACCCCCTGCACTGGGACGCCGATGAAGACGCGACGTGTTCGATCAATTACACCTCCGGGACCACCGCTCGACCGAAGGGTGTGCAACTCACCCACCGCAACTGCTGGCTGAACGCGTCGGTGTTCGGTTGGCACGTCGGCGTGAGTGATCGCGACGTTCTGTTGCACACCTTGCCGATGTTCCACGCCAACGGGTGGGGCATGCCTTACGGAGCGACCGCCATGGCCGCCCAGCACGTGGTGCTGCGAAAGATTGATGGTGAGGACATTCTTCACCGGGTCGAGCACGAAGGGGTGACCCTCTTGTGTTGTGCTCCCGCGGTCATCGCGATGACCCTGGACGCCGCGGCCAAACGACAAGAAAATGGAGTCGCCATTCCTGGTCGAGGTCTAGTGCGCGTCGTGGTCGCGGGCGCTCCTCCGCCGCGTCGGACTATTGAGCGCGTGGAAAGTGAACTTGGTTGGGAATTCATCCAGATCTACGGCCTCACCGAAACATCGCCACTTCTCACCATTAATCGCGCCCCGAAAGAATGGGACGAGTTATCGAGCAGCGAACGAGCCACACGACTGTCGCGCGCGGGAGTTCCGGCCGTGGGCGTGGACATTTCGATCGACGTCGACGGGGAAGTTCTCGCCCGCGCGAACCACGTCTTCGCCAGTTACTGGGAACAACCCATCGAAACCGAAAAGGCCCTCGAAGGCGGCTGGTTTCACACCGGCGATGGCGGCTACTTGGACGGTGCGTACACGGTGATCACCGACCGCAAGAAAGACGTCATCATCACCGGTGGCGAGAACGTGAGTTCCATTGAGGTCGAGGACACGCTCTTCGCGCACCCCGCCGTGGCCGAAGTGGCCGTGATCGGCGTGCCCGATGAGAAATGGGGCGAGACCATCAAGGCCCTCGTCGTCCTACGCGACGGCTTCGACGTGAGCGAGGCCGACCTCATCGCCCACTGTCGCGAGCACATGGCGCACTTCAAGGCACCGCGCAGCGTGGAATTCCGCGACGAGCTGGCGCGCACGGCCACGGGCAAGCTCCAGAAATTCAAGCTACGTCAGCCGTACTGGGATGGCTTTCAGCGCGGCATCAACTGATACCAGTCCGCATTGCCGGAGGCGGGATTCAGCATGACGACGCGCGCGCCCGTAAAGTCCGTAAATTAGGGGTACGCGAGAACGCGTCCGAACACGTCAAAGGAGACCCGTGTCCGATGCCATGAAGTACAGCAGCGCCGAAGCGATCGCTCGGTCGCAGAACCGCACGTTGTTTTCTCAGACCATGTGGTACGTGGCGGCCACCGCCGGCACCTTTACCGTCGGCGCCTACCTCGGCCGCAACATGTCGTACAGCACCATTTGGATCTGGTTCCTCGCCGCGCTCGGGTGCCTGTTCGCGATGCGCGCGAGCGTTCGTAACAATCCCGGCCTGACAGTTCCGTTGTTGCTCGGTTTCGGCGCACTGATGGGACTCGCCACCGCCCCCACTCTGGCGTACTACTCCTCCACCGATCCGGCCGCGGTCTGGCGCGCCGGCGCCGCGACGGCCCTGTTCATCTTGGGCTTTGGCGCTGCGGGCTACACGACGCGACGAGACTTGTCCGCGCTCGCTCGCATCTGTTTCTTCGCGCTACTCGGTCTGATCATCGCCGGCATTGTGCTCATCTTTGTGCACATCCCTGGCGGGGACGTTGTCTACAGCGTCGTGGGCCTGGTCATCTTCGCAGGACTGACCGCTTTTGACTTCCAGCGCCTTCGTCGCGGCAACGCCGCCACGGACAATCCCGCCATGCTGGCCGCGTCCATTTTCCTCGACGCGTTGAACGTCTTCTTGTTCTTCTTGAGGATCTTTAGCCGCTAACTCGCAGCTCAGCCGCCCACCATGATGGGTGCGCTGTTCGTCAGGAGTTGGTTCAAAGAGCCATCGACCTCATTGATCTCGGTCACCGCACTCGTTCCGTAATCGGCCACCCACAGGTGGCTACCGTCCGACGCGAGAGCACTCCAGTTATTGAAACCGTAGATGGATCCCGACAAGACCTGCACGGGCTTATTGGTCGCCTGATCGACTTCGCTCACGGTGCTGCCGTGCTGGTTCGCCACCCAGAGTCGAGCCGCGTCGGCAATGATCGCGACCGGATCCGCAAAGCCGTAGGTCGACCCCGAGAGCAACTGCGTAAGTGCGCCCGTCGCCACGCTGAGCTCGGTCACCGAATTGCCCTTGGCGTTGGCGACCCAGAGATTCGTCCCGTCGGAGGTCATCGCGTCGGGGCCCGAGAGTGCGAGCGACGGGCTGTTCAAAATATTCGAGATCGTTCCCGTCTTCTCGTTCACGACGCTGATGGAGTTACCTGTTTGATTAGCGACGTACAACGATGTGCCGATGGACACGAGTGCTTCAGGTCCACTGAAACCGAACGAGGAGCCGCTAAAAACCTTGACGAGTGCGCCCGTCGCCTCCGTGATTTCCGTGACCGAGTTTCCGTTGGCATTGGCTATGTACAGATGGGTGCCGTCCGAGGCAAGCGCTTGCGGATTATTGATGCCGAATGACTTTGCCGATATGACTGCGATGAGGGCGCCCGTCGAAGCGTTCAGTTCCGTAATCGAGTTTCCGAACTCATTAGCGACCCACAAACGGGTGCCGTCCGAAAGGATGGCCTGAGGGTCGTCGATGCCGTACGCGGTGCCACTGAGAACCTGAATCGGCATGCACGTGGTTCGATTGAGCTCCGTTAGCGATGTCGAACTCGCCACCCACACATTGTTCCCGCTGATAGTGATGGCGGACGGATTCGCGAATTGATACTGGGGATTCGACAGAATTTGCTGAATCACACCCGTCGACGCCGTCGTTTGCGTGACCGTGGCGTTATTGAAATTCGCGGTCCAGACGTTCTTGCCGTCATACGCCAGCGCGATAGGTCCGCTGAAAGAAGGATTCCCTCCCAGGGTCTGGACCAACGCGCCGGTGGATTCGGTGATTTCTGTCATGGTTGATCCAAACGCGTTCGCCACCCACAGGTGCGTACCGTCGGACACCATCGACTGGGGATTGTTGAAGTTGTACTTCGCCTTGGGCAGCACCTGGATCAGCGCGCCGGTCTTCTCGTTGATCTCCGTCACCGTGTTGGACGTGTTCGCGACCCACAAACGAGTTCCGTCGAACACGAGACTCTCGGGATTCTTGAGTAACAGCTTCGACGAATTGAGAACCTGTACGAGCGCACCGGTTGTTTGATTGATCTCGGTCAGTGCGTCCGAAGAAAAATCCGCCACCCACAAATTGGTTCCGTCGGAGGCAAAGGAGATGGGACCGTTAAAACCCTGCGAACCCGACAAGACCTGGACTAATGACCCGGTTGACTCCATGAATTCGCTCACCGAGTTCCGAGCGAAATTGGCGACCCAGAGGTGCACGCTGTCGGCGTACAACGCGACAGGCCCACTGATTCCCGTCGTCGAACTCAGTGTTCGCACGAGGGCACCGGTCGACAGCATGATTTCGCTCACTGTGTTGTTGGCGAAATTGGCCACCCAGAGGTGCGTTCCGTCCGATGCGAGGGCTTGCGGATCGTTGAAGTGTCCTGTGGACTGCGTCACGACGCGCACAACAGCGCCGCTGCTGATGGACAACTCGGTGAGTGAGTTTCCTGTCGCGTTCGCCACCCAGAGATTGCCGCCCGTGACCGCTAAGGCATCGGGAGACGCGAATTGATACATCCCCATCAAGTTCCCGACCGCGTGTGCTCGCGTCTGCGATGCGGCATGGGGGGTCGTTACATCGAAAGATGTCGAGTGCGCCGCTGCCCCCACGGCACCAACGGAGAGCGAACTCGCGAGCAACGTGACACTGAGGCTTGTTGCCCAGCGCATCTTCTTTGCTCGCACGAGAAACCTCCAGAAGGGGCGCCCGAGCGCCGTGAGTCACTGCCGAGGCTAATTGTCACTATGACAAGAGTCAACCGAACAAGTGAAAAGAAACAGAAGAAAAATCTTTCAATTGTTGATTTCTTGAATGAACAAACGAGGAGAGAACAAAGGGAGCGACGAGGCGATTATGAGCGAGCCAACTGTCACTCTTTCGTCACGTGACAGCGATACCCCGCGACGCGGGATCACCCGTCGTGCCGCGACACACCCCTGATGCGCCAGATACCCACGAAACTCACGATCATCGAATATCCAACGCCGAGTGCTGCTCCGCCGATGGCAGCGAGAATCGGGCTCTTCTTCGCAATGAGCAGCGCCAGTACACCGGCGATCACGAGCGGCCCCGTGCTCACGGCGGCACGAATGGCGAGTTCAGCGACAGTGATCTCGCGTAGTTGCTGCGCGCTCGTGACGGTCACCGCTCCGTGACGAAATCGCCGCCCTGAAACGCCGAGCACGAAGAACACCGCAACGGCGAAGCCCACACTGAGTGGAACGTGACCGCGCACTGCAGCCATCGCCGTCAGGAGAATGGCGAAAACCGCTCCGGCCGCGTGGACCGGTCGCACAATCGAACCGACCGTAAAAGTGTCGCTCGCCACGGCCTCCGAGCTGCGCCATTCAGATGGCCGCATGGTCACGGCGGATGGTCCTTGCGTGAGGACCAGATCCACGGGATGTCCCAACACGCTCGTCACGATGACGTCCTCGCCGTCCACTTGAAATCGATGAGCATCGAGAACGACAATTCGCTCGCGGGGAATAGCGAACGACGGCTCCCCGAGTGATCGGTTAGCCGACGTGGGCACGAGGAACAACGTGTCCTCATCAATACTGAGCACGACGCTGCGACCCGTGGCGTCGCCAGGTAACTCGGCGTCAGCAAACGTTCGAGCCCCGTCAGCGCGTGGATCTCCTCGCTGGGCGTAGGCGGCGAGTGAAGGCGGCGTGACACGCAACAACGCACGTTGAAAACGGCGACGGGCTGAGACGCGAAAGGCGACGAAAACTGCGGCGCAATAGACAACGAACAGGGCAAAAAGAAGTGTGGTCACTAACGCACCAGCCTACGAAGTTCTGGCTCGTCGTCAGTATCTACCTCTGAACGAGCAACCGCCGGTACTAGTCGGCGTGGAGAGCTTGAGCAACTTGTTCCATGAATCCCGGAGGTGGAGCGCTCTCCGCAGACACGACAACCTCATGGATAATTCCAGAGAATCGAGCCGGCGGAACATAGGACGCACTCACCGGTAGCCCAACGTCAAATCCGAGGCGTAGTGCCGCGCCACCGTGTTGGAACACGATCGGGAGAGCCCCTGTCATCTGAACGACACCCACGACGATGTCATCGACTTCGAGCGTTAATTGTCCGTACGGCTCACCGGGGACGTAGCGCGTGGTGATCACGTGTT
>Ga0208872_1000544_pt1 | contig 26756 bp, 21 predicted proteins | sample CryBogCBH12Aug08_FD_185508 | JGI IMG/M metagenome (GOLD analysis project Ga0208872, IMG submission 185508) | Freshwater microbial communities from Crystal Bog, Wisconsin, USA - CBH12Aug08 (SPAdes) | ecosystem: Environmental > Aquatic > Freshwater > Lake | place: Crystal Bog, Wisconsin, USA...
GAAAGCCGCAAGCAACTGGACGTGATTGACGCCCACACGGCGGTGTATCACGTCAGTTATTCCAAGCGCATTTTGAGTTATGAAGGCAAGAAGCGCGAGGCGGAGTTGAAAATTGAATTCAATCCGGCCACGCAAGCGGCCCGCTTGCTTCGCGCGGTCAACATTGCTCGCACTGGCGAGCGCTCGGAAATTTCGCCCGGCGAAATCAATGTGATGGACGCCGGCTGGAACGCGTCCGCAAAACGTTACACCGGCGCGAAAACGCTCGTGGCCAATCTGCCGAACGTGGACATCGGCTCGACCATCGAAGTGGAATTTGAAATCACGGAGACCAACCGGCCGTTCGTCGCGGGCTTCGAATCCTTCCAGTTGGCGGATGAGTTGCAAGGGAAGTCGGTGACTTTGACCGCGCCGGCAGGACTAAAAATCGCGAAGCGCGTCAGCGGCCTGCCCGGCAGCGTGAAAGAAAGTAGCGAGCGCACGGGCGACCGGCAGACGCTCCGTTGGACGGCGGAAAAAGTCAAAGCGCAGCCGGCGGAAGGGCAATTGCCGCCGGAATGGGTGTTTGGTTCCAGCGTAAATTTTTTCATTGGCGACGTGAATAGTTATTACCGCGAATTGGAACGCACGCTTTTGGACCGGGCGGGAAAAAGTACGCAAGCTGCCGCGCGGGCGCGCCAGTTGACGGGCACCGCTGCGACTCGGTTGGACGCGGTGAAAAGTATCCGCGACTATGTGGTAAAATCTATTCGGCTCGCGGGTCCGGGTTTCGGGGAATTGCCGTTGAGCGAGTTATCCGCCGCCGACACGACGCTGGCGGATGGTTACGGGCATCTGGCAGATCGGGCGATTTTGTTGCACGCCATGTTGACGGCCGCCGGCTTTTCGCCGGAATTTGTGCTCGCGTCTGAGCTGCCGCCGATTGCGCCGATTACTGAAGTGGTGAAACAATTTCCGCTGCCGCAAAATTTTCAGTATCCGCTCGTGCGCGTGGTGGTGGCCGGCGAAACGTATTACTTGAATGATACCGACGAGTATGCGCAGCTGGGCACGACGCCCCATGCCAATCAACTGGCCTGGACGTTGGCGACGCGTAAGTTAGGAGAAATCCAGCCGGCAAAAAATTGCCGCGATCATGCCGAGACCGTCTACACGCTGGAATTGGCGAATGACGGTCGGGCGCAAATCGGCATCACCCAGCATTTCTACGGCAACGCGTTCAATCAGAAAAAACATTATTTTGCGGAGCTGCCGCCGGAAGAGCGGCGGCGGTATTTTCAAGAATTGGTTTCCTCGGTCGCCCAAGGCGCGCGGCCAGCGGGGGATTTGGTGACGCAATTTGATACTTATCCCGGGGTGGAACAATTCCGTGTGAACATTGATCATTTTGCGGTGGTGGACGGAAACTATTTTTACTTCGATCTGCCCTTTGCGCCATCGCTGTTCCCCGCCGGCACGGATTCGCGCTCGTTACCGTTGTTCATTTCTCGCGGCGGCCGGAGCATGGTGCGCACGGAAATTTCGCTGCCGCCGGATTTCCGGAAGCCGGTCATCGTGCCAACGGGTAAAAAATTGGCAGCGGCCGGCGCACTTTCGGCGCGGGTCAAAACGGTCGCGGCGGCGGGCAAATTCAGCATCACACACGAATTAGAAACCACGCCAGCCATCGTCGCGGCGAGAGATTATCCGGCACTGCTGCGAACGGAAGCGGCCTTGCGCGAAAAATCCGGCCGGTCTTTCCTCTGGCAGAAGGATTGAGCGGCGGCGAGAGACTCCGAATATTGTCCACTCAGTAGGGTTTGATGCTTAAAACAGGTCGCTAATTCGTGCGTGGCTGCTGGGGTGGATTTTTTCTACCTTGAATTCTCATTTAATATTGAACAATCCGGATTGTGTGTTAATATTTAACCCGGTTGAAACGTAATTCCAAAAAGCTGGTGGCGACCGTCGTCGCGAGCGGGGTGGTGCCGTTAAATCCGGTCGAGGTGGAGACCATTCACCTGTTCGTTCAACTTTCCCGTGCATTAGGGCAGCCGCCGTCGGTGGCAGAAATTTATGGGTTATTGTTTGTTTCCCCGCGTCCGTTGCCGCAAGATGATTTTATTGCGCGGCTGAATTTAAGCAAAGGATCGGCTAGCCAGGGGCTGCGTTATTTGCAGGATTTGGGCGCGGTGCGAACGGAGTATGTGGCGGGAGACCGGCGAGTGCACTACACCGCGGTGGCGGAATTGCGGAATTTGGCCAACCGTTTTTTACAGCAGCAAGTGCTGACCTATTTTGATGGCAGCGAGCGCCGATTGAAGCGGATGGAGACGGAAGCGCAAAATCTATCTGAAGAAACAAGGGAGCATGTGGTGGGGCGGGTGAAGATGCTCCGCAGTTGGGAGCGTAACGGGCGGCGGATATTGCCCATTGCGTTGGCGCTCTTGGGCGGGCGTAAAGCATAAAAGCTGGTTATTAGGCCCTTGGGTTTGGTGGCGGTACAGTTTTGGTGTGCTGGTAGGGGAATACATGAATGGACATATGCCGTGTGGTTTTGGAGTCAAAAAACTTCAAACGACCACGGGCGGCAGCTTGTGTTTTGCCTAAATTGAAAATAACTATATGAATAAGTTATTGGTTACCGGTTCTTCGGGACTCATTGGTTCTGAAGTGGTGGCGCATTTCGCTCAGCTCGGCTGGGAGATACATGGCGTGGATAACAATATGCGCGCCGATTTTTTCGGTGCGGGTGGTGATACGCGTTGGAATCAACGCCGCTTACTCGCAACTCACAAAAATTTCAGCCACCATGAATTGGACATTCGTGATCGCAAGGCTGTTTCCTCACTGTTGGAAACACTCAAACCCGCTTTACTAGTCCACACCGCCGCACAACCGAGCCACGATCTTGCCGCCTCCCGCCCGTTCGACGATTTTGACGTAAATGCCGTCGGCACGTTGAATCTCTTGGAAGCCACGCGCATCCATGCGCCTGAGTGTGTGTTTGCGCACATGAGTACAAACAAGGTCTACGGCGACCGACCGAATACCATCCGTCTTCAGGAATTGGCAACGCGCTGGGACTATGACGACCCTACCTATGCCAATGGCATCACCGAGGAGTTTTCGATTGACCAGAGCAAGCACAGCATTTTTGGTGCATCCAAAGTGGCTGGCGACGTGATGGTTCAGGAATATGGCCGTTATTTCGGTATGAAAACCTGCTGTTTGCGCGGCGGATGCCTCACCGGCCCCAACCATAGCGGCGTGGAACTTCATGGATTTTTGAGCTACCTCGTTAAATGCAATGTTGAAGGCCGGCTATACAAAGTCTTCGGGTATAAAGGCAAGCAAGTCCGCGACAATATTCATTCGCTGGATGTCGCCCGTTTCATCCACGCCTTCTACGAAAATCCGCGCTCGGGCGAGGTTTATAATATTGGCGGTGGGCGGGCGAATAGCGTGTCCATCCTTGAGGCTTTTGAGCACGCGGCGGCGTTGAGCGGCAAAAAGATGAACTACGAATATGTGGATCAAAATCGCGCCGGCGACCATATTTGCTACATCAGCGACCTCGCAAAAATGAAGGCGCACTATCCCGACTGGGACATCACCAAGTCCCTCACGGATGTGTTTCGCGAAATTTTTATGGCGACAATCGGTAAAGAAAAACACGGATAAGCTGAGACTCCATGCGTATTCTCATTACCGGCGGTGCGGGGTTTGTCGGCTCCAACTTGGCGCCCCAGACGCGACGTGCGCCGTATCGTTCAAGACACCCATGCGTGGGTCTCGGAACACGCGGAGCAATTGGCAAAATTGTGAAGTAAGATCAGGACAAACAAGGCAATCACCCGCTCCAGTGGCCACAAGTAATTTGAAAATAGGCGCAAATATGGATTCAGTTTCCGAAAAGACTGTGGAACAAAAATCACCAGCCAAATGGGACTTAATTTTACGTCCCAAGACCGGCTGGTTTGACCTGCATCTCGCCGACCTCTGGCGGTATCGCGACCTGACCATGCTGTTTGTTTGGCGCGATTTTGTGGCGCAATACAAACAGACTATTCTCGGTCCGCTGTGGCATATCATCCAGCCGCTATTTACCACATTGCTGTTTACCTTGATGTTTGGCCGGGTGGCTAAATTGCCCACTGATGGTCTACCGCCGATGCTGTTTTACATGGCGGGCATTACCTGTTGGAATTATTTTGCCGAGTGTTTAAACCGTTCGGCTGGGACGTTTATTAATAATGCATCTATTTTTGGAAAAGTTTATTTTCCTCGGCTCTGTGTGCCGGTTTCGGTGGTTATTTCCAACATCATCAAGTTTGGCATTCAATTCGGATTGTTCCTTTGTTTCATGGGCTATTTTGCCTGGAAAGGTGCGCTGATTCATCCCAATGCTTTAGTGTTGCTAACCCCCGTGCTGGTGCTGATTATGGCAGCACTCGGATTGGGGGCGGGGATAATTATTTCCGCGCTCACTATTCGCTATCGAGACTTGCAAGTTTTGATCACCTTTGGGGTCCAACTGCTGATGTATGCCACGCCGGTAATTTTACCGCTTTCCATGTTTTCTGCTAAATATCGCTGGATTGTGCTCGCGAATCCTATGTCTGGCTTGGTGGAGACGTTTCGGTATGCCTTTCTGAGTTCTGGCAGTTTTGACCCCATGATATTGGCCTATAGTGCCGCTGCGACTCTAGTGATCCTAATTGTTGGCATTGTGTTATTTAACCATGTCGAGCGTACCTTTATGGATACGGTTTGAACTGCAGAAGGAAGATAACTTTAGCCTCAATGACTCTCGAACAGGGTGAATGTGTAAACCAATTCGTAGGGTGTAATTTTTGCAGGCTTTTTTTCTTATGTCCGATACAGTTATTTCTGTTGAAAATTTGAGTAAATGCTACCGCTTAGGAAGCATTGGCGGCGGAACTTTGCGGGCGGATGTTTCTCGCTGGTTTGCAAAATTGCTTGGTAAGGAAGATCCCAATCTAAAAATTGGCCAAGAGCATCATGCTAGGCAAGAAGGACAGGATTTTTGGGCGCTCCAAAACGTCAGCTTTGAGGTGAAACAAGGCGAGATTTTAGGCGTCATTGGCCGGAACGGCGCCGGCAAGAGCACCTTGCTGAAAATTCTCTCGCGTGTGACCGCGCCCACCAGTGGTGAAATCAAGGTGAAAGGCCGCATTGCTTCCCTGTTGGAAGTGGGTACCGGGTTTCATCCGGAATTGAGCGGTCGGGAAAATATCTATCTCAATGGCGCAATTCTGGGCATGACCAAGGCCGAGATCAAAAATAAGTTCGATGAGATTGTCGATTTCAGCGGCGTGCAACAGTTTCTGGATACCCCGGTAAAACGCTACAGCAGTGGCATGTATGTGCGGCTGGCCTTTGCCGTGGCCGCACATTTGGAACCGGAGATTTTGATTGTGGATGAAGTGCTGGCCGTGGGTGATGCCGAGTTTCAAAAAAAATGTTTAGGTAAAATGCAAGAGGTCTCAACGAAAGAGGGCAGAACGGTTTTATTTGTTAGTCATAATATTCAAGCAATCCAACGATTGTGTACACAATGTGTTTATTTGAACAATGGAAGAGTTAAATCTGCAGGTTTAACAGAGGAGATATTAGCTGATTATTTAGCATTAAATAAGCAAGGTTTGGTTTACAGGAAAAATTCCAAACCTGAAAGCAAAGCAACAATTACATACGCAAGAATTGAACCAGAACCAAAGCCTGAACCAAATTATTTAGATATTGAATTAACGGTAACAGCTAATTGTCTGATGTTCGGGAGTCTCGAATTCGTTGTTTACGACAATACTGGGAGTCCAATCGGATTGGGGCAGGTGGGTCTTACTGGTAAGACAGAGCCAGTCCGTTTAGCGCCCGGAGAAAATCTTTTCAAATTTCAAATGCTGCTTCCGTCTTTGGCAGAAGGGAACTACTTTATAACAGCACAAGTTGCCATCCCATGGGTGACAGTGATTGATGTGATGGATAGTTCGTTAGCATTTGAAATCCATCGTTTTGAAATCGGTGCTAGTCAGAAGCCCTTTAATCAGGGGCAGGGTTTTGGCTGTATAGACTTCAAAATGGTAGTCCATAAATAGTGCTAACTAAGAGGTTTCCTAAGATTGTAAATAATGCGTCTAGCCTTTGTCAGTTCCATTCCGTGCACGCCGACCTTTGGCGGGCCGCTGCAAATCCACCGGCATTTTGCGGAGCGTCAGGATTTTGAGTTCTTTGACTTTTCCGACAATAAAACTCCGGAATGGGAGCAATGGCTGGGGGCTAACTGGGGGAACAGCCGGTCGTTCAAGCGAATCAGTAATACCCGGCTGCACCCGTATCTGCTGGCCGCAGCGTTTGGCACCCGGCTCAACCGTTCCGCCAAGGAACTGCTACCTAAGGTGCTCGCCGTACGGCCGCAGGCCATTGTCACGGTCGCTTATGGGCGACAGGCGTTCGTAGCCCAGCGGATTGCGGAAAAAATGCGGCTGCCGCTGATCACCTTCTTTCACGATTGGTGGCCGGATTTGCTCTACAGCCTGACGCCCCTCACGCGCCGCTGGCTAGATAATAAGATGCGCTCGCTGGCCCGGGCCTCGGCTTTGGTGCTGTCGGTCGGTCCGGAATTAATAGCCGAGTTGGAGCCGCATCCGAATGCCGTGGTGCTGCCACCCATACCAGCCGCTCTGCCAAATGAGCTAAACCAACCGAAAATTGAAGCGCCACTATTGCCGAAACCGCCGCTCTTGGTCTATGCTGGAACGCTTGGTGGCGACTACGGGGCGATGATCCGGGAACTGGGTAATGTATACCTAGCAAATCCCCGTCCGCAGTGGCGGTTACGGGCCTATGGCCGAGCCGATGATTGGAACGAAAACGACCGGCGGCGATTAAGTGAGGCGGGCGTCTACGGCGGTTATTTGAATCAAGGCAGCCCCATGCAGGCAGCCTTGGCGCAAGCGGATGCTTTACTGGTGGTGATGGACTTTGAACCAAAAAACCGCCGCCGGGTGCGGACAAGTTTCCCCAGCAAAATTCTTGACTATGCGCCGTTTGGCAAACCGCTGGTGGTCTGGGGGCCGGAAGAATGTGCGGCGGCCGGTTTCATGCGGTCCAGGAATGTCGGCTTGTTGGTAAATTCCCCGGAGCCTCGCATCTTCATTAGCGAGTTGGAGGAGATGTTTGCGGATGCCGGCCGGCGCGCTCGGCTGGGCGAGACCTTTCGCCAATTGTCGCAAAGCATTTTTAATCCAAAGATCATTCATGCCGAAATGAAACGGGAGATTGAAGAAGTGTTGAATTCAAGAGCCTCTGCCCCAAAAAAATAAAAAAATGCGTGTATTACATCTTGGCATCTATGACCGCTTCGGCGGCGCATGCATTGCCGCCTATCGGCAACACACGGCGTTGCGGCAGGCGGGCGTGGACTCGAAAATGTGGGTGCGATTTAAAGTTACGAATGATCCCGCCGTTCAGGTTTTCACGCCGCCTACCCAGCCATGGGGCCGGATCCGGCGGATTTTTGAGCGCCACCGGTTGCATTACGAGCGGAAGCGGTGGATTCGCAATGGGGAATTTTTTGACGATCGTTCAGAACATGGTGGACTTGAGTTGTCAGGGAAGCCAGCCGCTGACGTGGTGAACATTCAGTTTGCCTGGGATTTTATTCATTTCCCCCGATTACTGGAATCCATTGCCCCGGAGGTGCCCGTGGTGTTCACCATGCATGAGATGTCGCCGTTCACAGGTGGCTGCTCCTACGCGGGAAAATGTGACCGGTTTCGCCAGCAATGCGGAAAATGTCCGCTGATGAATGGAGGCAAGGAAAACGACTGGTCGCGCCGCAACTGGGAACGGAAAAACCGACTTTTTCGCTCGCGGCCACCGGGCAAAATCCATTTTGTGGCGGACAGCCACTGGCTGGCGGCGGAAGCGGGGAAGAGCGGGTTGCTGGCCGGCTTGCCGGTAAGTGTCATCCACTATGGGTTGGACACAGAGACGTACCGTCCCCTCAACCGCGCTTTTGCTCGCGACGTGCTCGGCGTGCCGCCGGATCAGCCGGTGGTTTCGTTTGCGGCGGCCTCGGTTAATGACGAGCGCAAGGGGGTAAAATATTTAATCGAAGCGTTGCGGTTGCTACCGCAGGTTCCCTTTTTGCTGACGTGGGGGCGCAGCTTTCCGCCGGCGCTGGCCGATATCCCGCACAAACATCTGGGCAACATTGACAACGAGCATTTCATGGCCCTAGCTTACAACGCCGCCGATGTTTTTGTAATGCCATCATTGGAGGAGGCCTTTGGCCAGACGGCACTGGAGTCCATCGCCTGCGGCACCCCGGTGACGGCTTTTGCCGCCGGCGGTATTGTGGATACGGTGCGGCACGAGCAGACCGGCATGCTCGCCTCCGTGGGCAGCAGTAAGGAATTGCAAACAGCCATTGGTCGGCTGTTGGATGATCAGACCTTGTGGCAGCATTGCAGCCGCGAGGGAGTGCGTGTGGCGAGCCAAGAGTTTTCTCAGGAACAGAATGCCCGACGCTATGTGAAATTGTATAAATCGCTGCTGAGATAGGATGGGCAACAAAATCAAAATTTATATTTCATGTCTGACATTAACGTCATATTAATTTCCTCAGTCAGGCCGGCTCCGACTACGGCGGCGGCCATGACCTTCCACCGACTGTTAGTCAACCAATCAGGAACCCATTTGACAATTTTGCCGGCCGAATATGCGGAGATAGCTCCAAAATCCCTCTGGGTAAAATTGATCGCCCGTTTAAGCCGGACGCGATTTGCCAGATTGGCCGCCAGTGCGGATTTTCTATTACACGCATTTTTGCCAGTGGGCAGTCAACTGCCGCCGCCAACCACTCCCAAGAAAAACACCTTGGTGCTGTCGCTTGCTGCGCGAAATGGCTGTTGGGTAGCCGCGCGTTATGCCAAGCAGCATGGTCTGCCGTTAGTGGTCAGATTTGATGACTGGTGGCCGGATTGCGACGCCGTTAATCCTTGGCTCAACGGCTTGCTGCAAAGACAATTCGTCGCGTTGCACCGGGCCGCAAAGGTCAGCATTTGTATCAGCGCGGGTATGAAATCCGCGCTGCCTTCCCACGCCAATGCGCCAATCATACTGCCCATTCCCGAAGCCGGCAAAGCGTCCGCATCTATCCCTCCCGGGGACATTCCACCTTTTCGGATTTGCTATCTTGGCAATATGTATGATTACGGCCCAATGCTCGCTGACCTTGCCCGCCGGCTCATGAGCCAAAATTTGATGCGGTTGGAATTTCGTGGCCCCGAACCCCGCTGGCCGGCGGAACTTAAACAAGAAATGCGGGCAAAAGGATTGCTGCATGGATTTGCCTCAGGTTCCGATTTCGACCGGTGGTTTGAAGGTTTCCACGCCTATCTGGTAGTGATGTTCTTTGAACCGGAGCAAAGGCGCCGGGTGGAAACGTGTTTTGCCACCAAGTTGGCGGAATACACTGCGTTAGGCCGGCCCATTGTCATATGGGCGCCTGAATCCTCATCGGTTGCGCAGTGGGCGAGGCAAACCAACGGAGCTTTGTGCGTCACCAATTCCAACCCAGATGTCTTGATCAGGGAATTGATTGCCTTGGCCAACGACACGCAGAGGCAAGCAACTTTGGGAGCGGCAGCCCGCCGGGCCTATGAATCGGAATTTAATCCCGATATCTTGCAACGAAATTTTATCGAAGCCCTTGCTTCGGCATTTAAGTCAAATTAAAACGAAGATTAAGCTTTCAAAACGATACTATACACATAACAGAGAAATGCAAAAAAGCGTCAAGTCTGTTGAGACATTTGCCAATAAAAGCGCCGTTGTGTTGACCGTTTGTTTGGCTTGTAACCTGACTACATGTGATGTGCATAATCTCATTAAAAAATATAACAGTGGGAAATTGCGGTCCTTCGTAGCGTGACTTTCGGAGGGTGATTTCTGAAGGAAACAAGTGGGGAATGTTGAATTGGGTTAAAAAATATTTAAGTGGTTGTGTGAATATGCGAAGCGGCTATCCCATACGATCAACTGAATCCGGCCAGCAAGGCGTGTCTCGGCATGGCTAGGATACCGCCGCTGCCACCGTCTGTCCCCTAAGCTAGCAGCAGGCTGCGGAGTTCAAGTTTTTCTCACAGGGTCGAGCGCAGCAAGGCAAAGAGGTGGGTGGACGTTGTTTTGATTCAACAATTCAAAATACGGAATCAACCTGAAAATATCTAAAACATATGCTTAGATTTCCAATAATATGCGGGGGAGGCATCGGCGACAGCTTTATGCTTCTTGGAAGGGTTCCAATCAGCCTATTGGGAACACTGGGTCTCAGATTCAACATATTTTATGAAGATGCGAGTCAAGGTCATCCGTCAAAAAAACAACTTGTTCCATTTTTCAATGAAATCAAATACGCCCGCTACATGGAACGAAATCCTAGCGCATATGAGAGGGTGATATGGCAAAAAATGTGCTCCGTTTCGGCTCGGATTCGTAAGGTTTGGCCGCCGCCCCTGCGGTATGACAAAGACAAGTCTGTTTTGCCAAAACCAGGCGAGAGGAATAAGCGCATCCTCATTCAATCCCACCTGGATGGAACTCACGGCTGGAAGGGAGCCTCCGCAAAAATGTGGAAAATCGAAAACTGGGTAGATTTTATCCGCAGTTTGCATCAATTGGGCTGCGAGGTTGGGATAATGGAGTGGGATGTTCCGGCCCGACAAAAGATCATGCAGGAATGTCCGTATGTGGTAGATCAAAGCAGTGGACTTGACCTGAAGCATTTATGTGGCCTAATGGGGACTTACGATTGTTTGATAAGCGTCGATTCGTGGTCCAAATATGCCGCTGAATGGTGTCGGATAAGGCAGATCATAATTCTGCCCGATCTGAGAAAAGGATATGCTACGGGCTTCAGCGAGATAGCGGCTGATCAAGTGGTAAGGTGGTGGTTTCATGGGTTGTCAATCAATGCCCGAGTCAAGATTTTAGGGGTGGATAATGTTAATGGAAAGTGGGAGTATGCGTGGTCATCAATAAATGACTTGAGCGTCGAAAAATTAATCATGGAGACAAAATTGCTTTTGAAGCTATAGTGCCGAGTCGTCGGACACAAAAAACAAAATTAACCAATGAAAAAAATTATCGTTACCACCTCCATTAATCCGCCCACCGAGGCGATCCGCAAATTTGACGCCATGCCCGATTGGACGCTCGTCGTCGCCGGCGACAAAAAAACGCCGGCAGACTACAAGCTGGAGCGCGGCATCTACATCACGCCGGAGATGCAGGAGAAGTATGATCCGAAACTTTCGGATATGACCGGCTGGAACTGCATCCAGCGCCGGAACTTTGCCTTCCTTTGGGCGCACGACCTGGGCGCGGACTTGGTGGCGCTGGTGGATGATGACAACATTCCCCAGCCCGGCTGGGGCGAGAACGTGATGGTGGGCCGCGAGGTGGAGGTGAATTATTATGAGACGGATCTGCCGGCCTTTGACCCCGTGGGGGCGACGAATTACCGGCAGCTCTGGCACCGGGGTTATCCGCTGCAACTGCTGCCCAAACGGGATTACTCGCGGAAGACCAAACGCACAATGGTGCCGGATGTGCAGGCGGATTTTTGGAACGGCGACCCGGACATTGACGCCATCTGCCGGATGGAACACGCGCCGGAATGTCAGTTTGATGCCGGCTATTTCCCGCTGGCGGCAAACAAGCCGGGGCCGTTCAATTCCCAAAACACCTTCATGCGTGGCGAATTGCTGCGGGATTACATGATGTTCCCGGCGGTCGGGCGGATGGACGATATTTGGGCGAGTTACTATCTTCAGGGCAAGGGGGCCAAGGTGGCGTATGCGGCGGCCTCGGTGTATCAATCGCGCAACGTCCACAACCTCATCAAGGATATGCAGGGGGAATATCTGGGCTACGAGCATAATCTGGACCTAATTGCGCGGGTGCAGGCGGATCCGGAATCCATTTTGCAATTCCTGCCGGGCCGCGCCGCTGAGACCTTCCGCCTCTACAAAAAGCATTTCAAATGAGGGCGCGGCCAGCGGGTCGGGTTTTACTGTAGATTGACACAGATGGAGCATAAATGCGAAAGATGGCAGTGCCGCCGAGTGCTTACTAAGTATAGATGGCCATGTAAAAAGCCAACCATTCTTGGCGGCGAGAGCGTCGCTGCCATTTTACGTTGCCGTGTTTTTGGCAAAACATTTCGTCGTCGGTGGCCGGTGGTCCGGCAGTTTTATTTCTCATGATCCAAGTTAGCATTATCACCGCGCTCCACAATAAGGGGCTATACGTTGCGGATACCATTCGCTCGGTGCTGGCGCAGACAATGGCAGACTGGGAATTAATCATTGTCGAAAACGGATCCACCGACAATGGACCGGAAGAGGTTAGGCGGTTTGCTGATGACCGCATCCGGTTGGTGGTATCGCCCCAATGCGGTCCCGGAGCAGCGCGCAATTTTGGGTTAGGTTGGGCCAGCGGCGAGTGGCTTTTGTTTCTGGATGCCGATGATTTGCTGCTGCCGGAATACCTGGCCGAACAGCTCGCCACGGCCCGGCGTAAACCTCAATCCCAAATCATTGCCGGGTGTTGGCAGGAATTTTCTAATGCGGCCCCGGCAAAGCGGGAACTTCACCGGCCCACGTCATATCAGGCCGACTACCGCCGTCTGAGTGACAGCGCCATTGCCTACGCGCCCTGGGCGTTGCACGCGGCGCTTGTGCGGCGCGATTGGTTGGGAGATCGGCTCCGTTGGTTTGAGCATTTGGATGGATGGCCGTCCGAAGACACGGGGTTTTGGTTTGCCGTTATTCAAAAAGCCAACATTGCTTGGTCGAATTCCCAGGGTGCCCTCTATCGGGTCAACACCCACAACAGCCGGAATTCACCCCAAGATGCAAACCGTTGGCTGGAGGGATTGAAAAAAGTTATTGCCACCAATTTAGAAACATTGACCCGATCGGGCAAAAGTCCTTCGGCGATCCAGCGGGCGACCATCATGCGAACCTTTGAAAGTCGTTACTGGCAGGAACTCAATAATAAGAATAAAGAAGTCGCGGCGCAGTTTTTGGCGGAAGCCTCGCGGTGGTTGCGGATGTGTGCCTGGAATGAGCGGGCTATCGCGCTCCGCAAAATCTTCGGGATACGGTTGATTAACTATCTTCGGCATTCGAAGGACAACTAATCTAAATCCGGTTGTGTTCTGTGATGGATCTGATCTACATCCACAAGGGTTATTCTTGGTATGTGCCGCTGGCGCTGCGGAACGGGCGGAAGTTTTGCACCGGCAAAGTATATTTCATCGGCGATCCATTCGGTTGCTGGGTGGCACGCTGGTGCGGGGCCAACGCGTGGCCGATTCGGAATTTTTCCAAGGCGGCGGATGACTTCGCCAAAATCTACCATCACCATAGCGAAATGGGTAAGGAGTTTGAGTTGTTCTGTATTCAGCGCTGGTTTGTTCTGGCTGAGTTCATGGCAGACCATAAACTGGAAGCCTGCACTTATTTGGATACGGATGTTTTACTGACGCGGAAACTTGACGCTGAACAGGCACGGACCGCCGGTTTTGGGCTGACCTACACCGGTTATTCCGCCCATGTATGCTTTATCAACCGGCTGGTTTCGCTGCAACAATTTTGCGCTTATGTGACGGCGCACTATGCCGACCCGGCCGCCGAGGAGAAAATGGAGAACTGGCACCAACAATTTGTGGCGCACGGTAACGGTGGCGGCGTTTCTGATATGACGCTGTTCTACTGGTTTCAGAAAGAACATCCCGAAGTGCTGGGCGATTATCCGGCCCTCTTTGGCGATTCGCCCTTTGATGTATCGTTGGACGAGGTGCGCGGATTCCAGAAAGATGAAGACGGCTTCAAGCGGCTGGTCTGGGAATCGAGGCGACCCTTCGCCCTGACCACTGAAGGACGGAAAATTGAACTGGCCGCACTCCACCATCAAGGCCGTGCCAAATGCCGGTTGAAGGAGTATGCCGGAAATCTGGGAGTGGGCTGGGTGATGCGGTTCCTCCTCGCGCCCTTTGTTTGGATAACTTATCGGATTGGCAGAAAAGTGACTTCGATAAAATGAAGTCCCGTACCGAACATTTATCCCATCTGGATGGCATCCGTGGTTTGCTCGCAGCTATAGTTGTAATTTCACACATCTGCCGAACTGTAAACTTGCAAAATAGTGGTGGGATCGGGGTGCTGATTGAGATAGTATTTTCAGCCCCCATCGGGCACTATGCGGTTGATTACTTCATCGTTCTATCTGGTTTCTGTCTGACGCTTCCTTTTGCCAGAGAGCCGATTTTCATTTCCGCAAAATGGTGTTGGCACTTCATCCGCAAAAGATTTATGCGGATCGTTTTGCCTTATTGGGCGGCCATTGTATTTAGTTGGTTGTGCATTGTTTGCTGGATTGGTAATAAAACCGGTACACATTGGGATGTAGCGATTCCGGTCACGTCGAAAGACGTTATGGCTCATATCATCCTGTTACAGGATTTTCTCGATGCTGTACCCAAGCTTAATCATGTGTTTTGGTCTATTTCTGTAGAGTGGCATATTTATTTTTTCTTTCCGTTCATCATATTCCTTTTTCAAAGATATTCTGGGGACTGGTCCCGAATATGTCTAACCGGAGCTGCCGTAGTGATTTCGTTTGTGATTTTTAAAATCTTGATGCCACATTTCGGTACTCATCAATCCATGAACTATTTGGGGCTTTTCGTCATGGGAGTATTGGGCTGCTTCATAGCCTATGGCCGGGCCATAGCAAAGTTTCAAAACCGATGGTGGGGTGTGGGCTTTGCTGTTTGTCTCGTGGTCGGCGTTGTTGTCCGCTCCACCAATCTCCAGCACCATGTGGCCAGTCATGTTTTCGACTACCTTATTGGCCTATCAGCCATGTGTGCCTTGATATATTTAAGTAAAAACCAGAAATCGAAGGTGCGGCTGCTACTTGCGGGGCGGATGGTTTCGAGTGTTGGCGCATTTGCTTTCAGCACCTATTTGATCCATGCTCCCCTCATTCAGATTGCTTGGCAGTATTTGTTTGCACCTTTTAGGAACCAACCTTTGCTGATGTTCGGTCTTTTATCTACTTTCGGACTAATTTTCATCTACGTATTATCTTATTTGTTTTTTCGCTTTGTTGAGCAGCCGTGCCACCTTCTTGCAAAGCGAATTTAGCCAGTCAGATCGTATTTTTTACGGCAATATATGAAAGAAATCAAACTAACCATCTTAATGCCTTGTCTTAATGAGGCAGAAACCATCGCCAGTTGCATTGAAAAGGCCAAAGCCGGACTACAGCGTGCTGGCGTGACCGGCGAAATCCTCATCGCCGACAACGGCAGCACCGACGGCTCGCAAGCCATCGCCGAAAAACTTGGTGCCCGCGTCGTGGCGGTGACAGAAAAAGGCTACGGCAACGCCCTGCGCGGTGGCGTGCGTGCGGCGCGCGGCCAATGGATTCTCATGGGCGACGCGGACGACAGTTACGATTTTTCAGAGGCCGACCGGTTTGTGAAAAAATTCCAGGCCGGCGACGAATTGATCATGGGTTGCCGTTTGCCGGTTGGCGGCGGAACCATCACCCCCGGGGCAATGCCTTGGAAAAATCGCTGGATCGGCAATCCCATCTTGTCGTTTATTGGCCGGTTGTTTTTCAATTGCCCGGCCCACGATTTTCATTGCGGCCTGCGCGGTTTCACGAAGGCGGCGTTCGGGAAAATGGAATTACAAACCACCGGAATGGAGTTCGCCACGGAAATGGTTATCAAGGCTACCTTCAAGCAAATGACAATCTCCGAGGTGCCCATCACCTTACACAAGGACGGCCGCTCCCGTCCGCCGCACTTGAAGCCGTGGCGTGATGGCTGGCGGCATCTGAGATTTATGCTGTTGTATTCGCCGCGCTGGCTGTTTCTCGTGCCGGGACTGGTGCTGTCGGCTGTGGGCGTCGCGCTTTCCACCCTGCTGGCCGTGCGGGATATTACCATCGGCGGCGTGGTTTTGAACGTCGGCACGTTGATGATGGCCTGCATGACGGTCGTCGTGGGCTTTCAAATGACAGCGTTTTCCTTTTACACCAAAATCTTCGCGATGGCCGAGGGGATCTTGCCTGAAGATCCGAAGTTCAACCGGCTGTTCGAATTTTTCACGCTGGAAAAAGGCATCACTGTTAGTTTAGTGGTGCTGGCGGCGGGACTGGGATTACTGTTGCGGTCGGTTTGGCTGTGGAAACAGGCGCAGTTTGGGCCGCTGCCTTCCATGGAGGATAATCTGCGGCGGCTGATCCCGGCAGCATCAGTAATCTTGCTGGGCGTGCAAGGAGTTTTTTCCTGTTTTTTCTTGAGCGTGCTGGGGATGAAAACCATCAAGTCAAACCACTGACACCCCCAACCGTTTCCAGTAATATTGAGCCAAATATCATTTAAATCATCGTTTTTATGAATACCATTGCCTCGCAATTGCTCAAGTTCAGGCAAACATCCTTATATTCGGGTTTGGGGTTTGCTGTTGCCATAACCCTTGTATTCTGGGCAATATTTCATCGAGGTATAGAACTTTCAGGCGATCAGAATGTCCAAGTTATCGCTGCCGACTCGCTGTTGGAGCACGGTGATTTGCTGGTTCCTTTGCACCACACCCGGGCACAGGATTTGACGGTTGAAATGCCGGGAAATTACTTGCACCGCTTGGCTTGGTTTCCGCCCGGATACAGTCTCTTGCTAGTAGTGGGCGCAAAAGTAGGTTTGAGCCTCGCCCAGTCAGCCACCTGCGTTTTTTACATCAACCGTTTTCTGGGAGTATTCTTGTGGGTGTTGTTTTTGCGCAAAATTGGAGTTAATTGGATTGTTACAGGATTGGTCGTAGGTTTGCCCGGTTTTCTGACTTATCCCAGCACGACCACAGATCAATTACTGGGAACGGTAGTGGCCGGGATCTTTCTAGCTGGCACACGGCCACTTGACAAATGGCCGGCGCATTTACTGGCGTGTGGGTTGGCGATTATCGGCATCTCGCTCCGTTATCAGGGTGTAATTTTACCCGTTATTTGGGTTGCGTGGGTTTTGCTCTCTACTCCGCGCAGTTTTTCCTCAATGATTAAAGCATCATTCACCTTTCTGGCTCTGGTCTTCTTTTCGTTACTAATGCGGTGGGTGGCTACAGGGGGTACAGCATTCGGCCAGGCGCATGGTTCGGTATTGGCTATCGGGCAGTTAACACGAGGCTTTATCTTGTCTGTGCTGGGGGGGTGGTCACCGGTTCACGGGCCGGTTCAATTGGTGGCGGCTTGCGTGGTTGCCGGATCATTGGTTGGAGTTTGCATTCGTGTTGTTCGTCGGTCGCTTGCATGCTGGGAAGTGTATTTACTTATTTTCCAAGGCTTGACATTTGCCTTATTGGTGGTGACTCAATTGCGTCAGGGATCACTTTATGATCCGCAATATCCTGCCTATTGCGTTGCCCGTTACTACTCGTTGGTAACTCCCATTTGCCTACTTCTGGTCTGGAAAAGCTTCGACTTTTTACGGATAGAATATAACCGAGTCTGGAAAGTGATTTTTATTGGCTTCCTATTAGTGGCAGGATGGCAATGGTTCCGTAAAGACATCAAAACGTATGCAGCTTTGCAAGCTGGCGCAGATGGCTTTTTGCGTGAACCAGCAACGGCAGCGGTAATGAGGATCGTCCAGCAGGAAAATCCGGACATCGTCGTTACCGACACGGTTCAAACTTTTTCGCTCACCAGTCCGACTAAAATCTTGCCTCCCAATATAGGCTCCATCCATTGTTCTTCAGGAACCACCGCAATTTTTCTGGCGGAAGCAAACACCGCCGCAACCCCGTCGTGTCTGGTTGATTGGAAACCATTGATGGAAACCCATATCGGGTCATGGACTTTGCGCAAATACCAACGGTGAAAATTAATCAAAATCGGCCAGATATGATCACTCTCGTCTCCACCATTTTCAATGACCGGGCCGGTTTGGCAGAGTTTTTTGCCGCGATGGCCCGGCAGACGCGCGTGCCGGAGGAAATCATCATCGCCGATGCCGGTTCCAAGGATGGGACTTGGGAGTTGATGCAGGCGGAGGCGGTGCGGACGGATCGGCCATGGCAATTCTATGCGCTCCAAGAATTGCGTTGCAATGTGGCGCGCGGACGGGATCTGGCGATTGAACCGGCGCGCGGTGACATCATCGTTTCCACGGACATCGGCTGCGCGTGGGAGCCAGAATGGTTGGCCGAGTTGGTGGCACCGTTGGAGGCGGATTCCCAAGTGGAACTGGTTATTGGCAGTTGGGCGGTGAAGCATGAGGAGTTGCACGGTGTCTGGGCACAAGTGGAATGGGCTTTGAAAGGTGATCAACGGTTGGCGGCAACCGCAGATAGCTACAGTTCATCCCGTTCTATCGCCTATCGCAAGGTAGTTTGGGAAGCGCTGGGAAGGTATCCGCAAGATTTGACTCTGGCGGCGGACGACGCCGTTTTCCATTACCTCATTGAGCAGGCGGAAGTGCGGCGGGTGGGCGCCTCAAAGGTGCGGTGCTACTGGCACCGGCATGAATCGCTCAAAGGGTTTTTCAAGGAGGCGTACCGCTACGGTCTGGGGGACGGCGAGGCTGGCATCCGGGGCAAGGATGTGGTCTTGATCGGCGGGCGCATGGCCATGGAAGTAGTCGGTTTTGTGTTTGGCTTTATTGGTCTGTTGCCGCTGATTCCGTTCACTCCGTGGATTGGAATTGGCTTGCTCGCAGTGGCTGCCGGTTCGGTGATGAACAAGATTTATAAGTTGCGCAAGGCGATTGCTCAGCTAAAGGCCGATGGGGTGAGCAAACCGCTGATGAGGTTGCTAGTTTTTACCTATGGGACCAAATGGCATTGGCTGCGCGGGTATTTTACCGGTCTGCGACGTGGACGTGTGCATTGTCTGGATTGTCGCCGCCGGCTCCGGGACATGACGCCGGAGGTTTACCGTAAGCGTGTTGGTAGCTTTCGTTGACGAAGGGTGAAAGTTTTATATTTAACGTCTCTTTTAGATTTATTTTATGCTTCATACTATTATCACCACCATCCAAGAACCAACCGCCAGTGTTCATCGTCTGGTCGAACACCTCACGACATGTGAAGGCAAGCTAATCGTCGCCGGCGATGCCAAGGGACCGGCGCGCTTCGAAGGCCCGGCGGGCCAGCCGTGGCCGGTGCAATTTATTTCCCTAGCCGACCAGCAATCGGGGACATTTCGCCTTGCTGAAAACCTTCCGACCAAGCATTACGCCCGTAAAAATATTGCCTATTTACAAGCGATCCGCGACGGTGCCACTTGTATCTATGAAACGGATGATGACAACGCGCCCAATGGCGACTGGCACCCCCGGCTAGAAATAGTCCAGACGGGTAGGAGCGTGGCGCGGGCTAAGCATCGCTGGGTGAATGTCTATCGGTATTTCTCCTCGGAAAATATCTGGCCCCGTGGATTACCGCTGGATGAGATTCGTACAGCTATTCCCGGCACGGAGCCGCTGGTCGGTTCCCGGCGGGCCCCCATCCAACAAGGATTGGTGAACGGCTCGGCCGATGTGGATGCCATCTGGCGGCTGGTGATGGACCGGGAGTTTTTCTTTGAGGCGGGAGCCAGTGTTTATCTCGAGCCGGGCAACTGGTGTCCCTTCAACACCCAAACTACCTGGTGGTGGCCGGTGGCCTATCCATTGCTTTATATCCCGAGTTACTGTTCTTTTCGGATGTGTGACATCTGGAAAAGTTTTGTGGCCCAACGGTGCCTTTGGGAATTGGACCTTGGTCTGGTCTTTCACGCTCCCGAAGTGGTGCAGGACCGAAATCCGCATGACTTGATGCGTGATTTTCGGGATGAGATTTCTGGTTATGACAAAAATCGGCAGATATGTCAGACGCTTGATGGGATCACGTTGAAGCGCGGCGAAGGTGCGGTTGGTGAAAACCTAATAACCTGTTATGAAGGGCTAGTGAGGGTGGGAGTTTTCCCTGAAAAAGAATTGACCTTGGTTCGAGCTTGGCTTGCCGATATGGGGCATGGTTAAGAAAAGTTTCTGACCAAAAACTAGTTTAATATTATTAATACAGAAAAACAAAAGTTTGTTTTAATTTTCTTGCCCTCCGTAAGTGGTGGGATTGCGGAGTATACAGTATGTCAGGCGCAGGCATTAGAAAAAGCCGGGGCGAAAGTCATCTCTCTTGTCCCGCCGTCTTTTCTCAATGGCCGCCAAGTAGGAATTAAAACCATTGCCTGCTTGTGCAAACCGCCATCGACAGGGGGTCTAAGATTTTTTAAAAAAATCAAAATGGCTTGGCGAAACATTGCCAGTCGGTTGGTGCTTTTTTTTCAAATCGTCAAACAGCGGCCAGACCTCGTGCTGCTGGATTCGTATTCGGAATATCTCGCGCCGATATGGGTGTGGCCCCATTGGCTTCTCGCGAAGGTGTCCAAAATTAAATATGCCGCCGTATTGCACGATCCGGTTCGCAACTATGTGGTCGGTCCGTTGTGGTGGCACCGGCTGTCGGTTCGAATGGCCTATTGGCCGCTGGACTTTGTGTTGGTTCATGAAAAGCTGGGCGAACCATCGCCCGTCCCTGCGCGCGTTCGGGTGGTACAGGTGCCGCATGGACTTTATAAAATATCCGGGGTTGCCTCGGATCCGTTGGCGGTGCGTCGGGCATGGGGAGTTAGCGAAGGGCAAAAAGTTTTCCTTTCCTTTGGATACGTGCGGGACGGAAAAAATTTGGATTTGGCAATTCGGGCGCTAACGTTTGTGCCCGAAGCGTTTTTGTTGGTGGCAGGATCGGTGGCTTCGACGAGTGACAAACCTTTTGCCTATTACCGGGAACTTGCAGCACAATTGGGGATGGTCGATCGCTGTCGATTTTTTGAGGGGTTTGTGGCGGACCAAGATTTGGGACGCTATTTTGCCGGAGCCGATTTTGTTTTGCTGACCTACGCCTCATCCTTTCATTCGCAAAGCGGCGTGTTGAATATTGCTGCGTATGCACGAAAACCGGTGCTGGCTTCAGCCGCCCCCAGTCCGCTGATTGAATCAGTGAAGAACTTTGAACTAGGGGTCACAGTGGTCCCCGACTCCCAAGAGGCAGTCGTGGCTGGGATGCGTAGGTTGCTGGCGAGTCCACCGCAAGCGCGTTGGGATGATTACGAAGCCGCTGCGTCGTGGTCGGTCAACGCGCAGGGCGTTTTGCGCGCCGCTGGATTGACTGGCGAAAGTTGAAAGACTGAAAGCCCAGACTGGCAGTCCGTAGTCAAAAGATCAATTACGAAACGAACCCAAAGCAAGCGGTGCGGATTAAGGCGTTTTTATTTATGTTTGCCCGGGTTTGGCTTCTGGTGGCAGCGAGAAACGAACCCAATAACCAAATAGCTGGTCAAACCAGGTTAAACCCGGTTAAACTATTTTTTGAAATACTAATCGTGGTGGTTACATTTGAAACAATACGCTGAAAAGTTAATAAGCCTAAAGACTTAAATTTGCAGGCTGGAGATTGCAGTTAGAAGTCGGGAGTCAGCTTCCAAAAAAGCAAAAGGCGGAGGGCTTGCCAGTATGTGGACTAAATGGAAGTTAATAGCGAGAAAAACAGGACCTGCCGCTGGTGGTTCCTGCAATTTTGTCTGGTTTTTTGGCATTTCAGATAGTTATCGGGAATTGGTCTGGGGTTCAGAACCGATGTGGGAGCAGATGGGGAAATGCGGACTGGTTGAAATGTGAAGGCTGCATTAAAATCCTACGATTATGGTGCCGTATCTGGCATCCAAAAATTTTCTCCTCCGAACCAAGCCGGAAATTCCCGGTGGATTTGCGCACAGCTTGGCGCTCGTGAGCATTACGCGATTCCCCGGGCGTTGCAGCGGTCGGGGCAACTGGAAGCATTGTTTACCGAGATTTGGGCGGGGCCAGTATTACGGCGGCTGGCATTCGGGCCGCTGCGGGCTATGGCGGGGCGATACCATGAGGAGTTGGAAGTTGGGGGTTGGAAGCTGGAAGATAGGCTAGAAAAAGCAAACAGCGAACAGCGAACAGCGAAAGTTGTTTCTTGGAATTGGCAGACGATAGGCAGGGCATTGGTTACGAAAAACGGAAAGCGGAAAGCGGAAAGTGGAGATCTTTATGCCCGGTATATCCGTGAGGGGAAATGGTTTTCGGCACGGGTGCGAGATTATCTGGCTCGGCGCGGCACGAGCATGCGCGGAAAAATCGTTTTTTCCTACGACACGACTGCGCTGGAATTGTTCGCTTGGGCCAAGGAGCGCGGCGCTATTTGCGTTTTGGGGCAGATGGACCCAGGGCGGTTTGAAGCGGACTTGGTACGTGCAGAAGAATCTGCCTGGCCGGGTTGGGCGGCTCGTGATGGAGTAGTGCCGGAAGCCTATTATCAACGGCGGGAGGCAGAATGGCGGCTGGCGGATCGTATTGTAGTGAATTCGCGCTGGTCGCTTGATGCGCTCGTACAGCAGGGTGTGCCGGCAGAAAAGTTGGTGGTGATTCCGTTGTGCTTTGAAGAAAGACATCAGGAGCCAGCTGTCAGGAATCAGGAGCCAGTAGTCAAGCCGTTGAAAATTCTATTCCTCGGCCAAGTGATTTTGCGAAAGGGAATTCAATACTTGGTCGAGGCAGCGAAATCATTAGAAACCGCGCCGGTACATTTTGACGTGGTGGGTCCGGTTGGCATTTCGGAGGCGGCGATGAAATCAGCGCCCGCGAATGTTACTTTTCATGGCCGGACGGAGCGTAACGAAGTGGGAAAATGGTTCGAGCGAAGTCATGTTTTTGTCCTGCCGACGATTTCGGACGGCTTTGCCATTACGCAAATCGAGGCGATGGCGCATGGACTACCTGTGATCGCGACTCCCAATTGCGGCGAGGTGGTGACAAACGGCGTAGACGGGTTTATTGTACCGCCTCGGGATGCAAACTCATTGGCTGAGGTGGTAAGGAGGTATCTAAAGGAATCTGGATTGCTGGAGTCTCATCGTCAAGCGTGCCGAGAAAAAGCCCGGCAATTTACGGTGGCGAAACTGAGTGAAAAGCTGATGGCGCTGGAAAAAACTTATCAATGATAACGGTAGTTAACATTCCGTCGGAATCGTATGCGAGCGGCCAAAACGGTTGTATAATCGGCAGAAAATGAGAGTTGCCATGTCGTCCTTTGCCGCCCCACTGTCTGGGGACTATTTTTGCAATTATTGTTAATAATTATGCTTGAGGCTCTTCATGTCCTGCCCCCTACATTTTGGCTAACCGCACTTCTCATCTGTGCTGGCGGGGCGAGTGCCATGACGAAGATGCGTGCCGGCATCGGCCTACCGATGCTGACGGTATTGGGGACAGTGACCTCGTGGTATGTGGGCGATGCCTTCTATAATGACTATGCCCAAAACCATGTGCTGCTTTTTACCGGGGACTTACTGGAATCAGCTTGGTTGCAAGTGGCGTGGTTTGTGGCGGTGTTTTTGCTGCTGGCGCCCATGATTCATCGGAGTATGAATCATTCTCTTCAGGAGCGTGAAAGTTTTGTTTACCAGTTGATGAAAACGGGGGCGGATGACTTTCGATTGCAGCTTCGCTTTGAAAAAATGTTCTGGGGCGCCGCGGTTATCTGGATGGTGCTGGTTGGCATCGCCTTTTGCAAACTGGGCGACCAAATGTTCTATTATTTCTTCCCGTATCTGGGCTATAAAGCTGATCCGTGGGGACGTGGGAGATTAGGGCAGGGCTTAGACGCAGTCTGGACGGTTGCAGGTTATGTGCAGATGTTTGTCGCGATGGTTTTTGGGGTGACTGCCGCCTTGGCGCGTCGCCCAATAGTCCGTAATTTGGCGCTGATCGGTTGTGTGCTTTTGTGGCCATTCTACATTTTTGACCGTGTTCGTAACACCATGTTGGCGGTAATGGTTCCGGGTATTTTGGCTTGGGTGTTTATCCGGATACGTTCGAGTTGGTTGGTTAAGCTGGCGGTGCTGGCAGGTTGTTTTGGCCTCATCAACTCCTGGTTCGCCTTTGTCATCGCCAACCGTTCGGATACCAGCATCGTCGCCGCCATCCACGGCGAAGCGACCAGCGGTATGCAAGAGTCTGCCAAAACCGCCCATCACGAAGGTATGAACATGTTTGAAGAGCTGTGCTGGATCAACCAATTCATTGAAACCGGAGCCTATAACGTCAATTGGGGAAAACGTTATTTTGCTGAAATTGTTAATCCCATTCCGCGCACGCTATGGCCGGGCAAGCCGATGATCGGAATTGACTATGCGGCCGCTCGTGGCCAAAGCGGATCTGGGGAGACTGACAATACCGATGCATCAGGTGTCTATGCGACGATTTCCACCGGCATGATTGGCCAAGGCGAGGTCAATTTTGGGCGGTTTTTGGGACCGGCTTTTGCCGCGTTTTTGATGAGCCTTTGGGCGGCGCTGTTGGCTAGGCTGGATTTGCGCGGAGATGAACTAGGTAATCTTCCTTTGTACGCACTGGGTCTAATCCTAACCTACAATCTTGGCCGTGATATCACACTCATTACGCTCTATACCTTTTTCTTTGGTTGGGGGGTGGTGTGGTGGGTCAACCGCCGCAATTCCAATAACATGACGCGAATGACACGCAACAATCGTAGTCCTCAATTCCAGCCAGGTAGACAACTCCATCCCGAATCTAAGGCGGCAAGCTGAGGTTGAACGGGAAAAACTCAACCGCAGGCTGCCAGGGCACGGACAGTGTTTGGCGCTGGTTTGGTTAATTATTTTGCATGAATTTTAGCCGTTTCCTTCCTAACTTGGCCCGAGAATATCAAATGGCGGCAGTGTATTTACGGCAGTTAGAAAATTGGGATGATCACCAGACGCCTGATTTGCAACTTCGCAAGTTGCAGCAAGTCTGGAAAGACTGTGTGGTGGATGTTCCTTATTACACGGAACTGGTGGCGCGCGGTAATGCTCCTAAAGAAATAAACAAGTGGGAGGATTTTTATGAAATTCCGGAATTAACCCGCCAACATTTGCAGGATTATCCGGAGCAGTTCAAGCGGCGCTCCGGGCCACCGGATTTTCAGCGAATGACCGGAGGCTCCACTGGCAACCCGGTGCATTTCGGGATGTGGCAGTCGGAAGAACGTGTTTTGCGTTTGCTCAAATTGGTTTTGTGGATTCGTGCCGGCTACCAGCTTGATTCGCGCATTTTCCTCATTTGGGGACACTCGCATCTGTTGGGCACCGGCTGGCGTCGTCAACTGCGGCAGCTTCAACGGAAGACCAAAGACTGGCTTTTGGGATATAAGCGAAGGGATGCCTACCGACTTAATCCAGAAATTTCCCGGAACATAGCTCGTGAATTTCTCACGTTTCGTCCCTCGGGTCTAATTGGTTATGCCTCAGCACTGGATTACTTTGTTCGCGCGACTCCAGAATTCGCTCCAGCGCTAGCCCAATGTGGATGTAGGTTTGTGCAGCCTTGTTCGGAGCTTCCACCCAAGCCCGATAGTCGCGTACGGTTACGCGAGACATTCAACTGTAAATTGATAGAAGAGTTTGGTGGTGTGGATTTTGGTCAGGTGGCAATGCGGTTTGAGGATGAGCCGTTTAAAGTCTTTTCGGAACATTATTTCATGGAAACCCAAAAAGTTTCCACGACTAACAAAACAGAGGAAGCGGTCATTGTTACAACCATATACCCGCGATATACTCCTTTGATACGCTACCGCCAAGGGGATGCTATTGAAGAAGCCGAAAAATTAGCCAATGGTCATACGATTCATTTTGGCAAATTAGTTGGTCGTTGTCACGACATGGTTTCGCTCGATTCCGGCAGCGTAGTCCATAGCATGGCGTTCTTTCATTGCATCCACCAAGAAGCGAGCGTGTTAAACATCCAGATGGTGTTGGAAAAACAAGGCATCCGGCTCCGTCTGGTAACCAATCCCGGCTATGACCAAGCTGCCGAACGACGCATACGCCAGCGTCTTGGTCAGGTTGCGCCGGAACTGACTGAATGTGCCTTTGAGCGGGTAAGCGATGTGGAAACCAGCCGGGCCGGAAAACGACGCTGGTTTGTGGACAAACGAAACCATTTATCAATAAAGCAAAGCCAATGAAAGCCGGCGTTTTTTTTGAAAATTTCGGGCCATATCATGTGGCGCGATTAAATGCTGCGAGCGAAAGGATTCAAGTGCTCGGCTTGGAATGGCGTGGCCGATCGCAAACTTACGCTTGGGAACCATTTGCGTTTGGTGTCCATTTTGAAAAACGCACGCTTTTGGGCAGAGACGACAAGTGTTTTTCAAATGATAATTTATTGCGGTGCTTGGAAAAAGAGATGGCTCCGTTGTCGCTCAATGCAGTGGTGGTTAATGGTTGGGGAGATTTTGGTTCATTGGCGGTCATTTCGTGGGCTTTGAAATATCAAATTCCCATCATCATCATGTCCGAAAGCACGGCGTGGGACGAGCCACGCAAGCCGGTGAAGGAATGGATCAAACGTCAGGTGGTAGGACTGGGATCCGCCGCGCTGGCAGGCGGCACGCCGCATCGCGATTATCTGATACAATTGGGAATGCCGCCGGAAAATATTTTTTTGGGGTATGACGCGGTGGATAATGACTACTTTGCGAAGAACGCAGCCGTAGTCAGAAGCCAGAAGTCTGAAGTCAGGAGAAAACAAGGGTTGCCGG
>Ga0208872_1000545_pt1 | contig 26736 bp, 25 predicted proteins | sample CryBogCBH12Aug08_FD_185508 | JGI IMG/M metagenome (GOLD analysis project Ga0208872, IMG submission 185508) | Freshwater microbial communities from Crystal Bog, Wisconsin, USA - CBH12Aug08 (SPAdes) | ecosystem: Environmental > Aquatic > Freshwater > Lake | place: Crystal Bog, Wisconsin, USA...
ATGTAGGCTGGCGATATTAAAAGTGGTGCCCCGGTTCGGACTTGAACCGAAAACCAATTGATTAAGAGTCAACTGCTCTACCATTGAGCTACCGAGGCAAAATTTCGCTGGTGAAACAAAGCCACCGCGAAAAGGAATTCTGGCAGACCCAAATTTCCGAGGCAAGATTTTTCAGCAGCGCGATTGGCTTGGTCAATTTTTTTAATGACTCATCTGCGTTTGTCAGGGAAAATAGCCTTGTCGTATTTACATGACTGTCACACTTTTTATTCCCTGTTTCATTGACGCGCTGTTTCCGCGCGCAGGCATCAGCATGGTGGAAATTTTGGAACGACTCGGCCATAAAGTTGTTTGCCCAAACGAAATCGCCTGCTGCGGCCAGCCCCCATTCAACTCCGGTTACTGGGACGAAGCCCGCACCATCGCCGCACCAGCATTGGAGAAATTGAAAGATGCCGAAGCTGTCGTCATCGGTTCCGGCTCCTGCGGCGCAATGATCAAAAAGTTTTATCCCGAACTCTTTGCCAAAACTCCACAGGCGGAATTGGCAAAACAAGTTGCGTCGCGCACGTGGGAATTTTCTGATTTTCTCGTCAGCAAACTCGGCGTGACCGACCTCGGCGCGAAGTTTCCGCACAAAGTTACGTTTCACGACGGCTGCCACGGCCTGCGCGAACTCGGCATCAAATCCGCACCGCGCGCGTTGCTCGGTAAAGTCAGCGGATTGGAATTTGTCGAGATGAAGGAAGAATCCTGCTGTGGTTTTGGCGGCACTTTTTCCGCGAAGTTCCCGATGATTTCCACCGCGATGGGCGAAGTCAAATGCGCCGCCGCGACCGAAACCGGCGCGGATTTTATCGTCTCGAACGATTCGAGCTGCCTGATGCACATCCAAGGTTTGCTGTCGCGTCAGGGTAGCAAACTTAAAACGATTCATCTCGCCGAAGTGCTGAACCAAAAATGAGTTTCGTTTCCCAATTCAAATTTCTCGCCAGCGAGAAGACGCGCGACCTGCGGCATCGCTCGGTCATCCGCACGGCGCTCCGCAGTTACGAAGTCGTGCGCGACAAACGTAAAGCGGCATTCCAGAGCTGGGAATCCGCGCGGCAGGCAGCGGCGGAAACGAAATGGGAAGCCATCAATCACCTTGATACGCATCTCGAATCGCTCGTTTCAAAATTGGAATCGCGTGGCACAAAAGTTCATTGGGCGAGCAACAGCGCACAGGCGCGCGAAATCATTTCGCAGATTCTCCGCGACAAAAAAGCCCGTTCCATCATCAAGTCCAAGGCGATGACGAGTGAAGAAATTCACTTGAATCACGCGTTGGAAAAAGAAGGCTTTACCGTCGTCGAATCCGACCTTGGCGAATTCATCGTGCAACTCCGGCATGAGCCGCCGTATCACATCGTTTTTCCGTCGATGCACCTGACGCGCGGCGAGATCAAGGATTTATTTCAGAAAGAACTCGGCGATGCGCCTTCAGATTCGCCGGAAGAGTTGACGATGGTTGCGCGCCGCGTGATGCGCCAAAAATATATTCAGGCCGACGTCGGTTTCACCGGCGGAAATTTTGCCATCGCTGAGACCGGTATGATTTCCATCACGGAAAACGAAGGCAACGCGCGCCTCACCGCCGCGTTGCCGAAGACGATGGTCACGTTGATGGGCATTGAAAAAGTTTTGCCGCGGTTCAGCGACCTCGCCCTCTTTCTGCCGATGTTAGCAACCGCTGGTGCCGGCCAGCCGATGACGTGCTACAACACGATGTATTCCGGCCCGCGCCAGCCCGGCGAATGCGACGGTCCCGAAGAATGGCACGTCATTTTGCTAGACAATCGACGCACCGAACTCCTCGCCGACGCCGAGCAACGCGATTCGCTCCACTGCATCCGCTGCGGCGCGTGCCTGAATGTTTGCCCAATCTTCCGCAACGTCGGCGGCCACACTTACGGCACGACTTACAGTGGTCCCGTCGGCGCGGTCATCACGCCGCATCTGCGCGGCTTGCAGGATTGGAAACATCTTTCCAATGCAAGTTCGCTGTGCGGTGCGTGCACCGAGGCGTGTCCGGTGAAAATTGATTTGCACCATCATCTGTTGCAAAACCGCCGCAACGCTTCCGCCAGCGAACCGGCATTTTTCGAGAAATTGGCTTACAAGATTTTTGCCATCGTCGCGAACGAACCTGCCTTTTGGTCGCTCGCAAAGAAAATCGGCTGGCTCACGCAACCATTACAATCATTGGTCAAAGGCTCGGCGCTCGATCCCGCAAAAGCTTGGACGAAGACGCGTGACCTGCCGCCGCAGCCGTTAGAATCTTTCAAGGATTGGTGGAAAAATCGGCAATGAAAAATACAGGAAACATTTTGAGCGAACGCGAAAAAATCCTTGGCCGCATCCGCGAAGCCTTGAAAATTTCCGCTCCCCTGCCCGGCTCGCATGGCGAAGTCGCCACACACGCGCACGCAGAATCGCCCGCGAGTCACGCACGCGAATGGCTGCCGTCCGTCGGCGCGAGTTCAGTGGAACAGTTTGATTTGTTCGCCAAAAACGCAGCCGACTTGAAGGCGGATTTTCAATTGTTTTCCAGCCGCGATGAATTGTCAGCGGCACTGAAAAAAATTTCCGCCGCTGAAAAATGGTCACGCATCGCGAGTCACGACGGCGAGTTAAGCAACTTTGCCAGCGCCTCACTCGGTCTGCCGGTTCTGCTGACGGACAAAGGCTATGATGTTCAGGAAATGGAAAAATGCGACGCGGGCATTTCCGAATGCGATGCGCTCATCGCGCAGACCGGCGGCGTGGTCGTGACCAGTCGCAGCGCGGGCGGACGTGCGCTGTCCGTGCTGCCGCCGCATCACATCGTCATCGCGCGCCGCGAGCAACTTGTGCCTGATTTGCCAGCAGCGTTCGCGTTGTTGCAGCAGAAATACGCACCGGATTTTCCCAGCATGATTTCGTTCATCACCGGCCCCAGCCGCACCGGCGACATCGAGCGCATTTTGGTTTTAGGCGCGCACGGGCCGAAAAAATTAACCGTGCTGTGTTTTTAATTTTTCACCAATTATTTCCACATGAGAAAATGTGATTATTGCGGTCGTGAAAATCCGGATGAAGCCGTGAATTGCTCTGGTTGTGCGACGGAATTGCAAAGCGCACCAGAAATAGAAAAATTAACCAAGGCTGGCTTTTGGATTCGGGCATTGGCTCGGATTGTGGACATCCTTGTCGCAGTGTGTGTTGGATTTATTGCCGTTAAAATCGCTGTTGTGGCAATGGTTTTATTGGATCACGCCGGTCGCCTGCCAGATGGATGGCAAAATCAGATTCAGGGTTTTAGTCTTGGACTTGTAACGTGCAGTTTTTTAGGAAGCATTCTTTATCACTTTTTCTGTGAAGGAATACATGGAGCGACTTTGGGCAAACTTTGTTGTGGAATTTGCGTTGTAAGCGAAGACGGAAAGCCAAGCACGATGAAAGGTGCAATGGTTCGAACTTTGGCATACTACATAGACAGCATCTTCTTTGGCGGAGTTGCTTACACCTCAATGGACAAATCTCCGCTTAACCAACGCTATGGCGACAAGTGGGGGAAAACTGCCGTGTTCAAAAATAATGAAATAGCACCGGAATCGCGAAGAACTTCAGGGTGCTTGGCTTTGGCTCTGTTTCTTGGATTGGCTAGTTGGATTTTTATTTTGGCGTTGGGCATGGTTCTGAAAGTTTTTTAATCGCGCGTCGCCAAACTTGATACTGCGGTTGACTCCGCTAAAATCTCCGCATTGAAAAGTAAATTTCTACTTCCGGCAATTTTCGTGGCGGTATTCGCGTTGTCGCGAATTCCCGGCCTGATGCCGCTTAATTTCAGCGTGGCGTATGCGTTTGCCTTTTGCGCTGGCGTTTATTTTCGCGGTGCGATGGCGTGGTGGCTGCCGCTCGGCGTCATGCTCGCGACCGACATCGGCTTGAATTGTTATTACGCCAGCCACGGCGTGAAGGTCTGGGATTTGGCTGACTTGGAAAATTTATTTTTCAATTACGCCGCCTACGCCGTGCTGATTTTTCTCGGACGCCGGTTCAAGCCGCAATCGTCCTTCATCGGTCTGCTTGGCGGCGGCTTGCTCGGTGCGATTTTATTTTATTTCATCACCAACACCGCGTCGTGGCTGTTCAATCCGTTTCACAATCCCGAATACACCAAAAATCTCGCGGGCTGGCTCATCGCGCTGACCAAAGGCACGGGCGGCTATCCTTCGACGTGGGAATTTTTCCGCAACACGCTTTTGAGCGGCGGAATTTTCACCGCGCTGTTTGCCGCCGCGCAAAAACTCACCGCCGAATCGCCCGCTGAAAAAACTGCGGGCGCGCGCGAACCGGCAACGGAAACTGAGTCTGAACCGGAGGAAGCCAAGGCGTGAAGATTGGCGTCATTTCGGACACGCACGGTTTTCTCGACCCGCGCGTAGAAAAACTTTTTGCCGGTGTAGATCACATTCTGCACGCCGGCGACATCGGTGATCCGATTATTGAATTGGAGTTAAAATTCATCGCGCCCGTAACCGTCGTGCAAGGTAATGTGGACATCGGTCTGCCGTTCAAGCTCACCGAAATCGTGACGCTCGCGGAGAAAAAATTTCTCGTGCATCACATCACGAATCCGTGGGCGTTGTCGGAAACTCTCGAACCACAGATTCGCAAACAGCAGCCGGACGCCGTCATTTTTGGCCACACGCACAAACCGTTTGCACAGGTGGTGGACGGCGTTTTCTTTTTCAATCCCGGTTACGCGGGCAAGCCCAAGTTCGGCGCGGAACGCAGCGTGGCCATTCTCACCGTGGTCGGCCAAGAAATCCGGCACGAGTTCATAAAACTTTGACACGGATTACACGAATTTCCACGGATGAGATTTTTAATCCGTGTTAATCAGTGAAATCTGTGTCAAAACTTTGTTCCACTGGCGTCTAAAAATTTCTGTGCGAGTTCCTTCACGCCGCGCAAATCTAGTTTGCCCGTGCCAAGCATCGGAAAATTTTCTACGCGGAAAAACGCATCCGCCTTTGGCTTCCATAAATTCGGCAGATCGCTCGCGGCAAATTTTTCCAGCACGACGGCAAGTTCTGCGTCCGCGAGCTTGTGCAACACGACGAGCCGTTCGCCTTTCTTTTCATCCGGCACGCCGATGACGACGAAGGTCTGTTCCGCGACGCCCGCAAGTTCGGACAATTTATCCTCGATCTTCAACTGCGGAACCATCTCACCACCGATCTTGCTGAAACGATTTAATCGTCCGGTTATCTGCAAAAATCCGTCGTCGTCGAGAAACGCCACGTCGCCGGTGCAATACCAACCGTCGCGCAAAACTTCCGCCGTTTTTTCCGGCTGGTTGAGGTAGCCGAGCATGAGGTTTGGCCCACGCACGAGCAGCATGCCCGCTTCGCCGGGCGGCAGGATTTTTCCGCCCCACGGATTATCCGCGTCGGTGATGCGCACGCACATGCCGGGCACGGGCTGGCCAATTTTTCCATGCTTGCCGCCAACCTGATAAAAACCGGCGGCGCGATAATCCCAAGTGTTCACGGCCACGGCGGGCGAACATTCGGTGCAGCCGTAACCTTCAAACGGGCGGATGCCGAAGCGCGCCTCGAACGCAGCGGCGAGCGGTTCGGGTAATTTTTCCGCGCCGGTGACAACGAGTTTTAGCCCACCAAAATCTTCCGGTGCAACGCCGCGCAGATAGATTTGCAGGAATGTCGCGGTGGCGAGCAGCACGGTGACTTTATTTTCGCGCACCATCGCGCCCACACCTTTCGCATCAAGCGGATTCGGATAAAACGCAACGCCGGTGCCGAGCACAATCGGCAAACACAGCGTGACGGTAAAACCAAACGAATGAAAAAACGGCAGGATGCCGAGCAGCCGCTGATTTTCGTCGAGCGCGATGACTTCGCCACACTGCTGGATGTTGGCGAGCAGGTTGAATTGCGAGAGCATGACGCCTTTCGGCTCGCCGGTGCTGCCACTGGAAAAAATAATTGTTGCGAGATTGTCCATGCCGGTGCGCGCGGAGCCGAATATCTTTTCCAATAAAATGGCGGGCGCAAATTTGGCGAGAAGAAACGCGGTAATCTTTTCCGAAAACGACGGCTTCGCGGCGAGATCTTCGACGAAAATGATCTCGCCGGGCGGCGTGAGTTTGATCTTCTCTAGAAATTTTCGCGAAGTGATGACAGTCTTGATTTCACATTGTTTTACGCACTCCGCGAGCGTGGTTTCGGACAGCGTGTAATTCAGATTCACCGGCACTTTGCCGCAGAGGAACGCGGCGTAATTCACGAGCGCACCGGACACGCTCGGCGGCAGATAAATTCCAACCATCTTTTGTCCGCGCCAGATTTTTTTGAGACGGCGGGCGAGAAAAATGGTTCTCGTCAGGGCACTGCCAAAATTGATTTTACCGCTAACCGCATCAGCAAAAGCGAAACGAAAGGGATGTTGTCGCGCCATGGAAATCAAGTTGCGATGAAGCGGCTGCATTTGTTCGCGACGCAAGGACCACGCGGCGACTTGCAATTCCTGCACGGCTTCGCGCACGGCAAACGGCGTGGTGGTAGGCGGCAGCGGCGCGCCGAAACTCACGGTAGCGCGATGCGGCAGGCGCGACGTGATGAGATGCACGAATTTTCCGCGACGGTAACTCATCGGACCACCGAGCACGCCGTCGAGCGCGATGGGAATGATGGGCGCGTCCACGTTTTTCATGATGTGTTCGATACCGCGACGGAAAGGCAGGAGCTGGCCGATGCGCGTGATTTGTCCCTCGGCAAAAATGCAAACGACTTCGCCGTTGCGGATGGCGTCGGTCGCGGTCTTCAACGCCGTGAGCAATTCGCGCGGACGTTGTTCGGACGAGACCGGAATGGTATTCCAAATTTTCGCGAACGGTTTTATCCAGGGTTTTTCGTAGATGTCCTTGAACATCAAAAAACGAATCGGCCGGTCGGTCGAGGCGATGAGCAACAGCGCATCGGCAAAGGAAACGTGGTTGCAGACGAAGAGCGCGCCGCCCTTTTCTGGGATATGTTCGCGGCCAACGATGCGGACGCGATAGATAAGATTCGCAATGCACCACAAGGCGAATCGCAGTAGCGCGTCGGGCAGCAGCCACACGGCATAAATGGCGGCGAGCAACGTTAACACGCCACCGGTGAGAAAAATATCGCGCGGAGAAAATTGAAGTTTTTGCGCGAGCAACCAATGCGCGCCGGACGCAAGAAAGACGCCGACAAATGCAAACCAGTTGGCGACGGCTTGAATTTGGCCTTTGTTTTCGCGCGCGGGACGGTGTTGCAATAGCGCAGCAATCGGCACGATAAAAAATCCACCGGCGAAACCGAGTAGCGCAAGAAGTGCGAGCGAACCGGCGACGGAGACGGATGACAATCCGAGCAGCGCGGCACAAACGAACAAGCCAAGCGCGCCGAATGGCACAAGGCCGTATTCGATTTTTCCGCCGGACAAATAACCCGCCGCCAAGCTGCCCAGACCGATGCCAAGTGCGAGCGCAACGTTGAGCAGACCGATGTGCGTTTCATCCACACGCAAAGTTTCTGAACCGTAAAAAAATAAATTCAACAGCAGCAGCATTCCTAAAAAACTGAAGTAGGAATTACCAAGCAGCGCGAGCCAGAGCGGACGGTCGCCGCGCATGGCGCGCACTTGCCGCCAGATTTCGGCAGGAAAATTGGCGTTGAATTTTTTTGACGGATTGGCGGCGGGAATTTTGGTGATGCCAAGACATGAAATAAATCCGGCAATCGCCAGCGCAATCAGGATAAAACCAGAGAGCCATTGGCGTCCGTGAAAACCCTGCGCCATCACGGCGGCGGCGACGGTGCCGAGAATGATGGCCATGAACGTGCCGAGTTCGAGAATGCCGTTGCCCCACGAAAGCTTGGCATCCGGCACTAATTCCGGCAGCGAGCCGTATTTGGCCGGCCCAAAAATGGCGCTGTGCGTTCCGAGCAGAAAGACGCAGGCGAGCAGCAGATTTTTATTCCACGTCCACAAGCCAGCCAGCACGAGCAGCATAATCAATAATTCAAACACTTTCACGCCAAGCATCACGGAGCGTTTGCTGAAACGGTCGGCGAGAAATCCGCCGGCCATGGAAAATAAAATGAACGGTAACGCGAACAGCGCAGCGATGGATTCACCACAACTATTCTTTTCGGCAAGCGTCAGATTCGCGCCGAAGAGCGTGACGAAGACGACGAGATTTTTTACGACGTTGTCGCTGAATGCGCCCTGAAATTGCGTGACGATGAGTGACCAAAAGCCGCGCGGGTTGGCTGGTAAATGTTGCGGCTGTGGTTGCGATGGGTTTTCGTTCACGCGCCCAGACTAACCAATCGTGGGGCAAATCGTGAATTGAAAAACTTTGGGCTGCATCGTTTGAAGCGATACAAAAATCCAAGCTAAAAATGTTTTCCATTGTCAGTCCAAGTTGGACGGCGATAATTTGAGGCATGAATCCCCTACTCTTTTCCCGGCGGCATTTCCTGAAAGCCGCCACGCTCGCGGCGGCGAGCTTGCCGTTCGCGACCACTTTCGCCGCCGGACCCAAAAAGAAAATCGGCTTTGCACTATGCGGCCTCGGCACTTTGAGCACACACCAACTGGCGCCGGCGTTGCAGCACACGGAATTCGCCCGCCTCGCGGGCATCATCACCGGTTCGCCTGAAAAGGCAAAACACTGGCAGGCGCAATATAATTTACCCGACCGCAGTGTTTACAGTTACGACACGATGGCGCGGCTCACGGACAATCCAGACATCGATGTGGTTTACGTCGTCACCCCGAACGGGCTGCACGCAGATCACACAATTGCGGCGGCGAAGGCTGGCAAGCATGTCCTCTGCGAAAAACCGATGGAAGTTTCCACCGCAAAATGTCAGCAGATGATTGACGCGTGCAAAGCGGCGGGCAAGCAACTCGCAATCGGCTATCGGCTGCATTTCGAACCGAACAATTTGGAGTGCGTCCGGCTCGCACGCGAAAAGGTTTTTGGCAATTTAAAATCCATTGAGGCCGGGTTCGGTTTTGCTATTGGCGACCCGAAGCAATGGCGTTTGAACCGCGCGTTGTCCGGCGGCGGGCCGATGATGGACGTGGGGATCTACGCGTTGCAGGCGATGCGTTATCTCTCCGGTGAAGAGCCGGTATCCGTCACCGCCAACGCCACCACAACGGACAAGGGAAAATTTCGCGACATTGAGGAATCACTGGCATGGACGATGAAATTTCCGAGCGGCGTCAGCGCCACCGGCATGACCACTTACGCCTTTGGCGGCTTCAACCGTTTCAACGTCACCGCTGAACACGGTTCGTTCGGACTTGAACCTGCCTACAATTATAGCGGGATACGAGGCACGCGCAGCGACGGCAAAATGATTGAGCTGCCGGTCATTGACCAATTTGCCGCCGAGATGGACGACTTTGCGCAATGCATTTTGGAAAATCGCCCGACACGTGTGCCCGGCGCGGAAGGTTTGCGCGATATGAAAGTCATCACCGCCATCTACGAAGCCGCGCGCACCGGCAAGCCAGTGGAATTAAGCTGAAACCAGACCACTCTCAAGCGATTACGGCGGTTTGTTCCAACGCGCTTGCGGCCAGCGTTCGAGAAAGGCGAGTTGCGCAGCGCGGTCCGGCAAATCATCCAGCGTCAGATCATTCAAAAACCGCGGCGGGTAACCGGTTTCGAGCGCGAGTATGTTCACGGTTTTTTTAGTCACAGTGAAAACGGCACGCCATGCACCGCAGCCAATCGTGAATTGATTTTCGCCACGACGCCGGATGCGGCGAGTGCGATGCGGTGTGGGGTCACGCGCGAGCAATTCAAACAGGCGCGCGCGAAAATCAAGTTGCCAGTTGGCGCGCAACCATTCGGCCTGCAACTCGGCATGCGGCGTGAAGCACACGGAAAATTGCGGCGGAATTTCCTGCGCGGCTTCGACTTCATCGGTCCAACCAGCGCGGGCCTCGGGAAACGCATCGTAAGCGGGAATGTAAGGTTTGATGTCGAAGATGGGCGTGCCGTCCACGAGGTCGCACGCGCCGAGAATTAATTTACGACCTTCGACGGCGACGAGTTGCACGGGCGTGAGGCCGAGCGGATTCGGGCGATGCGGCGAGCGCGTGGCGAAGACACCGCGACGCTGCGCGGGACCGCGCGGCGGCAGAACCAACGGACGCCAGGTGGTGTTGCGATGAAACCACGAGAGCAGCCACACGCGCGAAAATCCGGCGAGGTCTTGCAGTGCGAGTTCGTAATTACAATCCGGTAGCAACTCCAAAATATTACGTTCCGGCGCGGCTTCGGATGGCTGGTGTAACGCCTGAAATTTTACCTGCTTGGGCGTGCGGATAAATCCGATGGGCTGCAAGTTGAGCGTGGGCGACGGATTTTTATTCATGCGGACGCACCAAGTTTTAACCGCAAAAATGAAATTGTTAAACTACGAAATTCGTGGCGCAAAATCGGGGTTCATTGCACGCGCGCGGAAGTGTGCGCGGCCAGCCACAGCCAATCCGTCTTGTCCTGTGAATCAGTGATATCACCTACCTTTTTTTCATTGTGATACAACCAGTGATGCGTTTCGGAATGGCCGTCAGCAAAAGCAAAACCGCAACCGAAGTTGTGATACGTTCCGGGCGCATCAAGCCAGCGCGGAACGTCCATGCCCACCGCGAACGCAGCGTCATTAAGCCCTTTGGCGTCTTCGTCCACAAACACCCAGAGGTCGGAGGGCGACGGTGGACCGCTGTCAGACATTTTGCCGAACGTGTGGTAAGGCGCGTTGCGGCGATGCTGAAAAGAATTGTCGAGCCACGGTCCGTTGACTGAAAGATTTGGCGTTCCGCTATGCTGATAGCCGGCGCCGGAAAATTCGGAAGCTTCGTATCCAGGGTCAATCGTGCCGACAGATTGGCTCATGGAAAAAGTTCGCGCCGCAGGAACTATCTGACCACTTAGCGATGGATTCGCTCCTTGATATTTTCCTTCACGCTTGTCCGCCGGACAGCGGAATATTGCAGCACTACGACCGAGATAAGTGATGAGCAACGAACGCGTCGAATCCAGCAGCACATCCGGATTGAATTCCTGTGGCCCGCCGATTCCAGCTTGTCCGCCGCACCAATTGTAACCGGGCAGCGTGTTGCCGTCGTCGGGATTGGGCGGATAAAGATCGTTGCTATCGCTGGTGTAAAGATGCAGCGCCGTCATGAGTTGTTTGCCGTTGTTCAGGCAAAGCCCGCCTTGCGCACGCTGTTTAGCCTTGGACAGCACAGGCAACAACATTGCCGCCAAAATCGCGATAATGGCGATGACGACCAGCAATTCAATCAATGTGAAGGCGCGTTTCATGACTGGACTGACGGCTTGCGCGTTTAGCGTAACCCAACGCCCCAAGTAACGCGATACCCAACGCGGCGATTTGATAGCCGGAAAGCGGACCGAGAATTGGCGGCGTATCGCGGAGAAATTCGTGGAAGAAACGGAAGCTCCCGTAAGCTATCAGGTAAATGTGGAATAAATTTCCCGGCGCAATTTTTCTCCAACGCAACAGTAAAATCACGACGAGCATCAGCGCGTTAAAAATAAATTCCACCTGCGCCGCCGGCCAGCGCGGAATACCGCTCGCGTCGTTGATGGTGAACCAATTTGCCGCGCAGACTTTGCCGAGGCAGCAGCCTTGCAGCATGCAGCCGACGCGGCCGAGCATGATGCCGACCGGCACGATGATGGCGAACCAGTCGCCAGTGGTGCCGGAATATTTCAAGAGTTTTTTAGCAAGTTCCACCGCGACGTAACCGCCGAGTAGCGCACCGGTGATGGATTTGCCGGTGGCGAGAATCACCCAGCGGTTCGCGTCGTGCCAGTGGAGCCAGCCTTCCGCACCGAGATAGACGAGCTTCGCACCGAGGAACGCGCCCGCCAATGCCGCGATGTAGATTAGCACGAGCCGTTCATCGCGCCGCGCCAGCCGCGACCAGAACAGGATGCTCACGAAAATTCCCGCAAGCATCAGCCAGCCGTAGGCGGTGGAGTTGGAAAAGGTCATGCGAAAAATCCCTAGCCCACAGAGCATCCTACAAACAGGGCAATGAATATGTTCATGATGAAGAAAAATAATCCCAAAATGAAACGGCAGGCAATTTGAACCTGCCGGTCTAGCCTCGTTCCCGAACCAGACTGTGACGGGTAGTATTACAGTGAAGTAAGATTTAGTTAAAATAACGGCGCGTCTGCCCAGACGCGCCGTTTTTACTTTACGGCGGCCACGCGGCGCAGATACTCGAAAGAATAAAGTCCCGTGTTATGTCCATCCGCCCACACCGGCTGGATGGCATAACCGCCCACGCTCATAAATTTGGCGAGTTCAAAAGACTTGGCTGTCAGCGGCAGCGCGGGGTTTTTGTAGAGGTTGCCGAGAATATCCACCTCGCCCTTGCAGCCGGCGCACGGACACGCTTGACGCAATTTTTCCAGCGCAATGAAATCCTCCGCCCCGTCGTCCCATTTCACGGCCAGTTCGTTCCCGATCAATTGAATGTCCAGCGGTCGCATGGCGCAAATCAAAGGCCAAGCTTCTTGAACCGATTGTTCACTTCCTTGAAATGGAAATCTAGCGAACACAGTTTCTCCAGCTCGCCGGGCTTGAAGAGTTTCGCCACTTGCAAATCGAGCTTAAGCTGTTCGACAAAGTCCGCGTCGTCGCGACCCGCGTGTTTCACTTCCCACGTTTTCATCGCGGCGTCCTGACAAATCTTGTAGGCGGCTTCGCGCGTCAGTCCCTTTTTGATGAGCGCGAGTAGAATCGTCTGGCTGTTCCACATGCCGAGCGAGAGGCCGAGATTCTTCTTCATGTTCGCCGGATAGACGACAATGCCGTCCATCAAGCGCGTAAGCAGGCCGAACATATAATCCAACAACGTGCAGGAATCGGGGAAAATAATCCGCTCGACGCTCGAATGTGAAATGTCGCGTTCGTGCCAGAGCGCGACGTTTTCGAGCGACGCCATCGCGTTCCCGCGCAACACGCGCGCGAGGCCGGTGAGCCGTTCCCAAGTGATGGGATTACGCTTGTGCGGCATAGCGCTGGAACCTTTCTGACCTTTGGTGAATGGCTCTTCCGCTTCCAAAACTTCCGTGCGTTGCAGATGGCGAAATTCCACCGCCCAACGTTCAATGCTGGCGCCGACCAGCGCCATGGCGAGTTGAAATTCCGCGTGGATGTCTCGTTGCACGACCTGCGTAGCGATGGGCGCAGGCTGCACGCCAAGTTTTTTACAGACGTAAGCCTCGACGCGCGGTGAGAGATGCGCGCTCGTGCCGACCGCACCGGAAATTTTTCCAACCGAAACCACTTCACGCACGGTTTCCAAGCGACGCAGTGCACGGGCAAACTCATCATACATCAACGCCATTTTTAGACCGAACGTCGTCGGCTCGCCGTGAATGCCGTGACTGCGCCCCATGCACGGCGTGAACTTGTGTTCCTTCGCTCGGCGCGCGATAACGGGCAAAAGTTTTTTGACATCCGCAATCAAAATATCCGCCGATTGCTGCATCTGCACGGCGTAACAGGTGTCGCCCACGTCACTACTCGTCAGCCCGAAATGAAACCAGCGGCTGGCGTTGTCGTTGATGGCTTCGGCAACGGCGGTGGTGAAACCGATGACGTCGTGATTAAGAACTTTTTCGAGTTCCTTTTGACGCGCGACGAGGCCGGGCAAGTCAGCAAACCACTTATCGCAGCCGGCTTTGATTTTCGCGAAATCTTTGGCGGGAACAATTTTCTCCTTCACCAACGCTTCGCTGGCGAGCAATTCGATTTGCAGCCAAATCTTGAGTTTATTTTCGTCGGTCCAAATAGCCCGCATTTCGGGGCGCGAATAACGCGTAATCATTTGCTCATTAAAAATGAAAACAGCGAAATTAAAAAGCCTGAACTGTTCATCTCACCGATTGGCCGAACGCGTTTCAAGCCACGGTGATTGCAGCAATACGTTCGCCGCAGTGATCAATCCACCGCCAACGAGTAAACGCAAGGTGAGAATTTCATTCGCGTAATGGATGTTCGCCCAGCTGGAAAAAATTGCCGGCAGAAACAACGCCAGCAAACTTGCAAACACCGGTTCCGAACAATAAATCAAGCCAGCTTCGGTCGCGGTGACGTGACGTTGCCAGACATTCATCACCATGAACGCGCCGAGCGTGCAAAACACAACGATGAGGGCGAGAAAACCGCACGCCGCGGGTGACGCGTAGGCGCGCAGACACGCGGCGGCATCGGGCGCGGTGACGCACACGAGCGGGGCGCTCACTAGCGCGGTGCCGAGCAACATCACGACGGTGAAACAGAGCGGTCGATTCGCGGCATAGCGCAGATTTCCGAGATTCAGGATCTGGCCGGTGAACAAAAACGACGCGATGAGCGTTTCAATTTCGCCACGACCGAGATGAAACGAATGGAAACTAATTTCCGCCAACACTGCGACGCCAAAAACAACCAGAACGACGCACAAAAAAGTTTTAAGCGACGGCCATTGCCGATGCACGAGCGCGAGCCAGATGGGCAGAAAGACGCAGTAACCTTGCGTGAGAAAAGCCGACGTGGACGCCGACGTGTAAGCGAGCCCATCCATCTGAAATAAAATCCCCACGCCACCGAAGAACGCAATCAACATCCCCTGCTCCACTTCCAGTTTGCGCAATGATCGCAGTTGTCGCCACGCGAACGGCAACAACAGCATTCCCGCAATGCCGAAGCGGTAACACACGCTCAGCGAAGTGAAGAACCAACTGCCGGATTGCGGTAAAAGATTTTGCTGCGTGAGCGCGAGGGCTTTCATCGCCGGAAAACTCAATGACCACAGCAGTGTGCAAAACACAAGCATCTGCATCGCGTGACGGCGTTGGCCAGCGGGGTTGGCGGCGTGGGAAATCACGAACGCTTGATGTGCTTGCGGGCGGTTTCGAGGATTTCCCGTTCGCGCGGCGTGAGGCTTTGGATGCCGTGGGCGGAAATTTTGTCGAGGATGGGATCCACTTCGCTCTCCACAAAACTAACAGTGGGTTTTTCCGCGAGCGGCTCTAAAACGGGACGACGCGGAGCGAATTTTTCCGCCGGACGTAGCGCGCCTTCGAGCCGCGACCAGTCGCTCTGCAAAATTTTCCGCACAAAAAACCAACCCATTGCCATGCCGCCGAGATGCGCGGCGTTCGCGACATTATCCATCGGAAACGCAATACCCGCCACGGCTATCACTGCGGAGGCGATGAGCAACGTCTTTGCGCGCAATTGCACGGGAATGACGAAGAATATCAGCAGCGTCAGCTCGCGTTCAGGAAACATCATCGCGAACGCGGCCACGAGACCAAACGCACACGCCGACGCGCCGACGACCGGCCCGCCGAAGTATTGCGGCCACACGAGCGCGACGAGAATCTGAAACACGCCGCCGACTATGCCGCTGGAAAACATCAACGTCAGAAATTTTTTGCCGCCGAGCATCGCTTCCACTTCGCGCCCGAACATATAAATCGCCCAACTATTGAACAGGATGTGCATCAAGCCGGCGTGCAGGAATTGATACGTCACCAACTGCCAGACGCAACCGTGGCGCAAGCCTTCAACACTTAACGGCAGATAGCCGGGGAAAATTTCCAGACCGTCTTTGGTCAGAATCGGACGACCGTGAAAGAAATTATTGTTCGGAAAGAATTTTTCCGCGATGAGGCCGATGATGAAAACCGCCGCATACGCCACGATCAACACGATGGTCCAGGACCATTGGATATCAAAACGCGGCGACCAACGCGGGGCGTTGGCTTCCGGTTGTCGCATATAGTCGCGATCATCGAGCATGGCCAAACTTTAATGGTTTATTTGCGTTAATCAAACGGCTTTACGCCGCCAATGGAACATGCGCTCCAAGCCCGTGCGATTCGGATACGAGCGTGGCGTCCAATCCGCCAGCAATTCAAAGTGCGGCGAAAACCGTTCCAACTGTTCATCGCGCGTGGTCGGAAACGGCGGACCGTCCGGATCGGTCAGAAAATAATTCACCGCGAGATAATTCCCGCCAGGTTTAAGCCAGCGCAGCGTGGCGCGGACATATTCGTCGCGTTCCGAAGGTTGGATGGCGCAGAACAAAGTGTGTTCAAACAACCAGTCAAATTTCTGCGGCGGTTCATCACGCAGAAAATCCGTGAGCGCGAAGGTGGCATTGAGGCCGGCGGCTTTCGTTTTTGCCTCAGCGGAAGCAATCGCGCTCGGCGCGAGGTCAAAACCAAAAGCGTCAAAGCCCGCTTGCGCGAACGCGCGCACATCGTGACCGCTGCCGCAGCCGGGAACGCAAACAGTTCCGCATTTAAGCTGGGGATTGGCGGCAAGAAAATCTACGAGGCCGGGCGATGGCGCGCCTTTTTCCCACGGCATATCGGCGGCTTGGTAACGGGCTTCCCAGTAATCGCGACTCATGGGATTAAGCCGTGGCGATGAGACCATCCACAAGTTCAATCACACGCGGCGCGAGCGCGGCGACTTTGGCGTCGTGCGTGGCGATGACGAGCGTGGTTTGTTTTTCCGTCCGCAAGCTTTGAAGCAACTCCATGATTTCGCCACCGGTGCGGGAATCCAGATTGCCGGTAGGCTCGTCGGCGAGCAGTAAAACCGGTTCGTTGATGAGCGCGCGGGCGATGGCGACGCGCTGCTGTTCGCCGCCGGATAGTTCGGAAGATTTGTGGTCGAGCCGGTCCTTGAGACCGACGCGCGTGAGCAATTCCGTCGCGCGCTGTTTCGCGGTGGCAACGGCGATACGCGCGATGCGCGCGGGCAGACAGACATTTTCCAGCGCGGTCAATTCCGGCAAGAGATGATAGGCTTGGAAAATAAAACCCACGCGCCGATTGCGGAAATCCGTCAGTTTACTTTCGGAGAAGTCCGCAAAACTTTGGCCGTTGAAAATAATTTCGCCCGCGTTCGGCGTGTCGAGACCGCCGATGAGATGGAGCAACGTGCTTTTGCCCGCGCCGGACGCGCCGCGCAATGCGAGAAAATCACCGCGCGCAATATCCACGTCCACACCGCGCAACACTTCGAGCGAGCGCTTGCCCATGACGTAGGTTTTGGTGAGTCCGCGCGCGGACAGGAGCAGTTCACTCATAGCGCAAAGCCTCCACCGGTTTCAATCTGCCCGCGCGGATCGACGGCAGCACGCCGCCAAGGATGCAGATGATAAATGAACTGATGCAAATGATCGCGACGTCGCGCGGCAGAATGATTGCGGGCAATTCGCCGAAGCCATAGACGGACGACGGAAATAATTCAAAGCCCGTCACGCGATTCATGAAATGAAGAAATTGATTGCGATACGCCAGCGCCAGCATTCCCAAAGCAAAACCGGACGCCACGCCGATGATACCGATGATGGCGCTCTGAAATAAAAAGATGCCGGACGTTTGCAAGCGCGACGCGCCGAGCGCCTTGAGCATGCCGATTTCGCGCGTCTTCTGAATGACGAACGTGATCTGCGCGCTCAGGATGCACAGCGCCGCAACCAGCACGATGAAGAATAACAAATAAAACATCACGTTCTTCTCCACGACGAGCGCGTTGAGGATGCCGGAATTCTGTTCCATCCACGTCGAGACGTAATACTCGCTGTGCAACGCATCAATCAACTGTCGTTTCACCACGGCGGCTTGATACGGGTCGTTGATCATCACGAAGAGACCGTGCACGGATTCGTCGAGGTCATACAAATCCTGCGCGTTCTCGAGCGAGGCGACGACGACGCGGGAATCATAATCGTTCCAGCCGGTCTGGAAAATGCCGCGCACCTCGTAATCGTCAGGCAAAATCGCTTCGTCTTGGTGTTTGTCATGCGCGGCTTTCATCTTTTTAATTTCGCGCGCGGAATAAATCGACAGATGATCGCCAACGGACAAACGTAGGTTGTTCGCGAAGTCCGTGCCGACAATCAGGCCGCGGCCGCTCAAGTCGAATTTCCCATCCACCATCTGCTCTGGCAATTTACTGACGCTGGCTTCCGTGGCCGGATCGCTGCCGCGCAACATCGGCGCGTCTTGCAGCGAAGCATGATTCGTATCGCCCTGCGTCTCCACGAGCACGGGACCAAAGACGAAGGGGGAGACGCCACGCACGTTTTTGTTTTGGGCAACGATTTTGGCCACTGCCGCGTAATCTTTCATCATCTCACCGGATTTGGAAACCGTGAGGTGCGCGTTGAAGCCGAGAATCTTGTCGCGCAAATCGTGGTCAAACCCGCTCATGACGCTGATGACGATAATGAGCACGGCCACGCCAAGCGCGACGCCGACAATGGAGATGAGCGTGATGACCGAAACAAACGTCCGTTTGGGCCGCAGATAACGCAGCGCCAAAAATAGTTCAAACGGTAATCGAGACATCGGAGGCAAAGGCTAGAGACGCGGAGCGACGGTGTCAATTTCTGGCGCGCGGCTTCATTTGTTTTCTACAAACGGATTTTTTTTCTCCGCCGGCAAGACACGGTTAAGAAACAGCGGGCTGACGAAAAGATAAATCCAACCAATGACGAGGTGCATCCCGAAGGCAAAGCAGAGTTGCACGAAGTCGAACGCGCCGTAGTCGTAAAGCACCAGCGCGAGCGCCATGACGAGCGCACCCGGCATGAGCGCGGCGGCGGCGAGCTTCCAACTGGCGCGAAAATTTAAATCGCGGTTCGCAAAAAAACACAGCAACCAGACGGGAAAGAAATAAATCGTGGCGAGCAAAAGCCAGGTGCCCATCAAGCCAAAAAATGTGCCGATGGCAACGAGCCCCAACAGATTAGGCGACCATGCGCCCCACGCCGGTCGCGCATCGCTGCGGTTCGCGGCGATGAGGTAGCCGCTGGGATACGGCACTTCGCCCGCGCCGAACAGCGAATACACGACGAGCGAGTCGCGGCCAAACTCGAATTGAAAATCCGCCGGCGACCGCAGCGCGCCGCCGTGTTCGATGTCCACGCTGATGGCGAGAATTTTTCCTTCGGCGAGCATCACCGGCGAGTCGTCGCGCCAATCGAGTTTGCCACCGTGAATCGAACCGACGTCAGGCAACTGATCTATCGCATCGTCAATGACGGGAAAAATTCCGTCAGAGAGTAGCCAAACCACGGACGCAGTAGCGATGAGCGCAAAGATAGATTGGACGATGAAGAGGCGCTCGAAAGAGGCACGCGCGAACGCCGCCACGCCACGCGGCGTGAGCGGTTCCCAAGCGAAAGTCGGTTCGCGAAGCGCGTTCACGCCGCGAAAGATAACACAGTCACGGCGGAGAAATCAGCCCTGTTTTTCAGGCGGCTGCGGCTGGTTTGGCATCGGCGCGTGCACAACCGGCACGGGATAACGCAATTTCATCACGTCGTCCACGAGCACTTCCATGTAGTAAGTGCCGGCGACTTCAAATTTGACCTGACCGAAGAAGGTAACGTTCGTGGCGCTCAACGCGGGATCGCGCAGTTCGAATTTCAATTCGCTCTTGCTGATGACCGTCGTCTGGTCGGGCGCGATGAGGCGGACGGTTTCATTGAATTGCCCGATGCCCGCCGCCCAGCGGTTAAAGATGCAGATGCGTCCCGCGACGATGGGCAGTTGCGGCAGACGGACGACATTGACGACGCCGATGAGAAAAAGGTTGCCGTTCACTTCCTGGCGAACTTCCTCGCACATGAGCGAACATTGCAGGTCGGGTAAAATACGGGTGGCTTGCATAAATTATTGAAATGACATTCTGACGGAGAACCGCCGGATGTCAGGAAAAAAATTACTTCCGAGCGCGGCCTTCGTCTTCCAAATGAAATTTGTGCAACGCGCGATGGACGACCGGCGCAAAGATGATTCCCAAAATCGCAATCAACGTGAGACCGCTGAACAACGCATAGCAACCGGCAAAAATCTTGCCACCACTCGTTTGCAACGTCGCCACCGGGCCCATACCGGAAAGAATCATCGCCGCATTTACAAACGCATCCACCCACGGAAGTTTTTCAAAGATGTGATAGCCAGCCATGCCGATACCGAGCGAAACGACGATGACGGCAACGCCCAGCGCGGCATGGCGCGCGATGCGCCGGTAATAAACTTTGCGCGGCAACAACGGCTTCGTGCGGTGCTCGAACATAAATCAGTGCGCCAGCCCGACAGCTTCCGATAACTGTTTCATGCCCGCGATTTCCAAACGCACTTGCAGACCGGTGACAATTTTTCGGGCGACGCTCGGTCCTTCGTAAACCATGCCCGTGTAAACCTGCACGAGCGACGCGCCGGACGTGATTTTTTCCCACGCATCGTCTGCATCAAAAATGCCGCCGACGCCAATGATCGGCAGCTTGCCTTTGGTCTGTTTGTAAAGATGGCGAACCACTTCCGTGCTGCGCGCACGCAACGGGCGTCCGCTCAAGCCGCCAGTCTCAGCATAAATCTTTTGGAGCTTCGCATCACTCGTTTGCGGACGCGCAATCGTGGTGTTCGTCGCCACAATGCCCGCGATATTGCGCGGCGCAACGAGTTCCAGAATTTCGTCCAATGCTTCAAACGTTAGTTCAGGAGCGACTTTCACGAGAATCGGTTTACGCGTGGAATTAAGCGATTGCAGCGCGGCAAAAATTTCATCCAGCGCGGCCTTATCCTGAAGCTGGCGAAGGTTCGGCGTGTTCGGCGAACTAACGTTGACGACAAAAAAATCCGCGAGGTCGCGTAATACGCGAAAGGAATTGGCGTAATCTTCCGCTGCGTTTTCCAGCGGCGTGATCTTGGACTTGCCGAGGTTGATGCCGACGGGATGATTTGGCCAGCGACCGGAAATTTTCCATTCCGTGAGTTTTTGCGCCACCGCTTCCGCACCGGAATTATTGAACCCCATGCGATTGATGACCGCCTCATCAGGAATCGCGCGGAACATGCGCGGCTGCGGATTGCCAGGCTGTGCGTGCCAAGTGACTCCGCCGAGTTCGCAAAAACCAAAACCGAGCGCCAACCAACCGGGCACCGCCGCCGCGTGTTTGTCCATGCCCGCCGCGAGGCCGACGGGATTTGGAAATTTCAGACCGAAAACTTCCGTCGGCAATTCCGGCGAACCGTAAAGTTTGCCGATGAGATCGCAGGTAAATTTATTTTTGCTCGCACGCGCGAGTTGCGTGACCACGAAATTGTGCGCGCGCTCCGAGTCTTGTTGAAAGAGCAGCGGACGCAGGATTTTTTTATGAAGCCAGCCCATGAGTAATAATGTCAGAAAAATATAAATCTGTTTAGTGTGGTGTAAGCGAGTGATCCATATTTGTCACGATAATCACGTTTGTTACGATGACGACCGTTGTATAATTAGTTACAGATTCTCCGCGCCATTGTGGATCAACATTTTGAATCAGAGAATTGTGCAAGTAATCCGCGCTATCGCAGATGGTATCGCAACCTGTCAATGCAAGAGCAGAAGCGGCGGCACCAATTTTTAGAAGATTGTAAATATTCAACGCTCTAAAAAATACTGATTGTCTTCTGGTGTGGCTAGAAATAATGCTGCCACCGAATAAGCACTTCTGGTATTCCGCGCTCACAACTTACTCCTGACACGCTCGCATTCAATGACACAGCATTTCTGGCCGAGATAAATCTGATTAGAGAAAACCTTCCTTGCTCCAGAAACCCTTTTTCGCTGATGCCATAGTAGCCAGCCGTTCCAGACAGATTTATTTGCCAGCTTGAACCCAAAGCACGGGAAAAACCGACTTCAGCTTGCGGGCCAATATCAACACTACTATCCAAACCGGAACCTGCGAGCAACGAGCCTTTCATCAACCAATAAATAATTCCGGCGTCTTGAAGTTGATAAGATTTTCCGGCTCCCCCTTCGGCATAATACAAAAGGTGTTGGTTGTAATCCCGCAGATAGGTCTGTGATACACCTGTGCCGAACGACCATGCCATTTGCGGCTTGATGGCGTTACCGGGACTCATGGAACCAGCCTCGATGATTTGGATTTGCTGAATTTTTACCTGATTTTGTTCAGGATAATAACGAGCTTGGGAATTTAACACATTGAGCGTGCCGTGGTCGGGATAACCTTGGGGTAAATCATTCCAATCATGATAGGCCGGTCGCCAGCCCAATTCCAAAAACGGGCTAGTTTTAAGGAATCCAAATGCCGCTTCAACCCGCTCGGAAGGATGTCCCGCTTGCGGTGGCGTAGCGGGCGGAATCGTTTTTGGCAAACGAGATTCGTTCCCTTGAATCAGCGCCTTGTATTTGTCCTCAAATACTTCCTGTCGCATTTCCAATTTTGAAAACTGGTATTGAACGATTTTTGCTGCCAGCTCGCGGGCGACTTCCATTTCTTCACGGTTCAATCCAGCCGCGTTTGTAATCTTATTCGGTTCTTTTGCATTTGCCAGCCGTTTGGCTTCTTCAACGATGGGCTGGCGATAATGTTGTGCATAAAAGTCAATTTGGCGGGATAGCGAAGCCTCAAATTCCGGCTGGTTAAGAATGCCTTCGTGCCAGAGGAATAAAACGGTGTCGGAAGGAATGACCCAAAATTCTGGTTGGTTCCAATAATGTTCAACCAACTGTAACGAAGGACGTCCGGCCTCAATGATGAAAAGCAGATTCAACGCGCAATTCTCATCCAGAAAATAATACTTCGTGGAAATATTTTGTAGTTCGATGGAATGCAGAACCATCATGTTCACCTCGTCGGGATTTAAGTTGAGCGGGTATTCCCAAACATCTCGTTCTTCCATATCTCGGTATTCGTGCAACTTTTGGTAGTAAGGTGCTAACGCGTAATAACCATTAAACCCGCCCGACAAACCTTTCCAAATATAGCTGAAAAGGTTTTCGCTTCCAGCCAAGGCGGCATAACTGACTGAATAGGAAATGAGTGGTCTTTTGTCCTCGGCATCAAAACGAATCAAGGTATGCCCAAACATTGCACCCATGCCCTTGAACGCCGCACCCGGAAATACCAACACCGCTTCATGCGGAGCAATGCGCCGCATTAAATCAGAATTATTTTTGCAGATTGAATCAGGAATCTGACTGGCAGGAACATTCAAGGCATTTTTCAACCAGTAAATTCTAGCTGGGAAACGACAGGCACAATCAACGGATTGCCCCACCGTATTTGTGACGAGCCAGGCACGAATCGTGGCTACGAGTTCTGCTTTTGGACTTATATTTCCGGCTGGTGCTAGAAAGAAATTGGTGTCGTTGACCAAACTTTTCCAACCGCCACCGTGCGGTTTGTAATGACCCAACACTTGCCAAGTCCTTGATTTATCCAATCCGAGGGTGATGGCTTTGTCAATCCAGCCATCAATACTATTGGTCGCCGCCCAACCAGACGTTTGCACACAAAGAAAAAGGCATACAGACAAAAAGTGTCTGTATGCCTTGTGATTTAACACTTCAAAGAATTATTACGGCGTCAATGCGGCAACTTTGTCCGCAAAACCAACGATGTCCTTGTTTTCGTCGGCCAGCGCTTTTATTTTTTGCGTGTAATCCGCTTCTTGTTCCGGCTTCACTTTCATCAGCGCAAACAATGCCTTCATATACTGGTCAGGCTTCGTGTTTAATTCTTCTGTGATGGATTTGTAGTTGGTAACCACAAAAGTTTTCACTTCCGTAGATGCTGGCAAGGTGCTTGCGCCGATTGGGTTTAAGGTTATAAAAAACTGATCTTGTGAATACGCATAAGCCGCCCCCGTTACACTATCGGTGGTTGAACCAAATACTCCACCTAAAAGGAAATTCCCAAATAACCAACCGTTGACAGTTGACTTAAGTTGAATTGTTTCAGTTTTGTAGCCCTGCTTCTCTATGGTTACAACTTGCGCGCCAGATTTCCTGTCGACTTGCGTAGTAATTGGAGTTTTACCGATTGCTCTTCCATCAATCGAGACAGTCGCTTCGTCAGGACTAGATTTAAAAGTCACCGCCTGATGCCTTCCAGAAATAATTGAGGCGCATCCAGTAAATAATACTAATGCCGTTCCCATTGACACCGCGCTTAATAATTTGATCAGTGTTTTCATGATGTTTATTTTTTAGTTAATTGTTGAACCCCGAAGACGCTGACCACTCTACTTCAACACGCGGTCAGGCGGCAATTGAAATTCTACGCTGAGTATGGCGTTGACTGACTTTCGTCACGCTTCATTTTATTTTTCCAACCAAAAAAAGGAACGGAACGACTTGCGCCGTTCCGTTCGTGAGTTCTAACGATTTTTACCTTTGGCTTAACTCGCCGGTTTGACTTTGGCCGCAGCTTTCGCGGCGGGGGTCGCAGCGGCGGAGGCGATGACTTCAAAGCCCCATTCGCTGAGCTTGTGTTCGCTGCCTTTGTTCTGGCCGGCTAGCACGTCGCGGGCGGCCGCTACAAAGTAGCGGACGTAACCGGGCGTGGTGAGGTCAGAACCGAGGGCATTGTCGCGGGCTTCGGTGGCGGTCTTGGCCTGTTCGTAGAGCGTGGCGGCCTGCTGATTACTGGTATCAGCGGAGGTCACCTGCGCCCCAAAACCGGCAATGCCATTGATGCCGTTGAGCGGACTGGTCGCCCCGAGCTTGGTGTGCTGGGCCAGAATCGCCTTGGCCAGCGTAATCAAATCATCGGGATTCCCAGGAATGTTGATCCTCATGTTTTTTGCTTGTTTAAGGTTGTGTTGGTTTCGGTTGCCGCAACCCTTAAGCCTTCGACCTGACCTTCAGGAAGCACCAACCCTATCGCCACCAGCCAACTCCAACTAAATCGCCCAAACCAACCGTTTTTTGACAAAAAGTTGAGTTTTATTGGCAAAATGGCGGATTTTGGCGGTTCCAAGTTCAAGTTGCGGGTTCAAAAGTTCAACTTTTGTGTCCCCAAGTTGAGGTTTGGGGTTCCAGAGTTGAGGTTGGCCAGCCCAAGGTTGAACTTGCGGGTCAGAAAGTTGAACCGGCGGACACCAAGGTTCAGGTCAGCAGTCCAAAAGTTGAACCTGCTAGCACCAAGCTTGAGGTCGCGGGGCGGCGGATTGAACCTGCGGACGGCCAAGTTGCTTCTATGAATCCACGAGCAGCGGTCGCAGACGCCCGAACGCGACTGACCAGACGGCGGCTAGAACTTTTTCTTCGCCGCCGCGCGTTCAGAGATTTGCCGGTAGGTGCCGAGCGCGAGCAACGGCCAAGCGTTCCGATACATGTCGTATTTCAGATAGAACACTTTCGGGAAACCCGTGCCGGTGGTTTCAGCTTCCGTCCACGAGCCATCGGCGTTTTGCGTGCGGGCGAGATACTCGATGCCGCGTTTGAGCGCGGGATTTTCCGGGTCGTCAAACGCGCAGAGACCCATGACGGCCCACGCGGTCTGCGATGCGGTGCTCGGCCCCTGCCCTTTGAAAACCGGATCGTCGTAGGTGTTGCAGCGTTCGCCCCAGCCGCCGTCTTCGTGCTGGACGCTTTCAAGCCACGCGCGGCCGCGCTGGAGCCAGTCTTCATTCATGTTTAGGCTCAAGGCGCGCATCCCGCGCAACACTTGCCACGTTCCGTAAATGTAATTCACACCCCAGCGGCCATACCACGAGCCGTCGTCTTCCTGCTGTTCCTTGACGTAAGCCAGCGCGTCGCGCACCTGATGATGCCCATCGCTCCAGCCTTCGTAGCCGAGCAGTTCCAAAATTCGCGCGGTGATGTCGGCGCATTCGGGGTCGAGCATGGCGTTGTGATCGGCGAACGGAACTTTTTCGAGAATGTTGTTGGTGCAATCCTTGTCGAACGCCGCCCAGCCGCCGTCCTTACATTGAAAGGTCATCATCCATTTCAGACCGCGTTTGAAGCATTCGTCACGCTTCGCGGGATTGTCCGTGGGAATCAGCCGCAGCGCGAGCAGCACCATGGCGGTGTCGTCCACGTCGGGATTCCATTTGTTATTGTATTCAAATACCCAGCCGCTCGGCTCGACCTTCGCGGGATTCTTGTGAACCCAGTCGCCGGCAAAACGAATTTCCTTTTCCATCAACCACTCGGCGCATTTCTTCATGGCCGGATGATTTTCGGGCACGCCGGATTCGCGCAGACAAATCGCGACGATGGCGGTGTCCCACACCGGCGAGAAACACGGTTCGATGCGGACGGAATCTTTTTCTTCGTGTTCGAGTTTCTTCAACTCGTGCGCGGCGCGGACGACCTGCGGATGGTCGTCGGAATAACCCAGCGCCTTGAGCGCGATGAGCGAATTAAGCATCGCCGGAAAAATCGCGGCGAGACCGTCGCTACCCTCGAAGCGTTCGAGCATCCACTGTTCACAACGTTTCAACGCAGTTTTGCGGAACGGATGCAAGCCGTGTTCCACAAACCATTCGGCGAGTTTGTGGAGTCGGTCGAGCCAGAGGAAAAAATTACGGAGCGAAATCCGTTCCGGGTCAGGTGCGAGCGCAAGGTCACGTTCGTGAATGCCTTCTGGATAAAGTTCATCCAGCGTCACGTTCACCGCGTGCGTCGGTTTGTAATGATTGATGATGGCCAGCGGCACGAGCATTCCGCGCGACCAATTACTCATGTCCCAGAAATTCACGTGGAACCATTTGCCGATGAGCAGCACCTCGCACGGAATCGTCGGCACATATTCCCACGGAAAAAGTCCGAT
>Ga0208872_1000546_pt1 | contig 26729 bp, 28 predicted proteins | sample CryBogCBH12Aug08_FD_185508 | JGI IMG/M metagenome (GOLD analysis project Ga0208872, IMG submission 185508) | Freshwater microbial communities from Crystal Bog, Wisconsin, USA - CBH12Aug08 (SPAdes) | ecosystem: Environmental > Aquatic > Freshwater > Lake | place: Crystal Bog, Wisconsin, USA...
GGAATGGGAACCGAAATTTGACAAGGATGTGTATGACCGGAGCGCCGTGCCGATGACCGGAGCGCAGCCATGGGTGTCCATCCACGGCGTGGATTTCTCGGCGTTGGGAAACGGCCGAGCTGCTGCCAGTCGCGGCTTCATTGTGCGTTCCTGGCGGGCGACGCTGGGCGGCAAACCGGCTCCGCAGCCGCACATTTCCTTCTTCTGCAACGAGCGGGGCAAGGGCAACAACCGCGCGGTCGTCGAGCTTGCGCCGCCACCCGGGGTTCAGGAATTGCTCCCCGGTGATTTTGTGGAGGCCGACTTGGAATTGGTGGTTTTTCCCGCCGAGGCGGCGGCCTACTACGGGCCGGACAAAGAATTTAAGGATGCTCTAGCTGGGTCAGCCAACACTTGGAAACCGGTTCGGCGGGAAGCCGCCGTCAACGCTCTGAAATGCGATGCCAAACACGGTTCGGTATTGAACCCCTATCCTTTGAAAATTGCCGTGGACGCCAAACAAACGGCAGAAATCACCATCAAAGGTGGACTGGGCTATGTGCCGGTCACCTTCACCGGACTCACGGTAGCTTCAGGTTATGCGCTCTCGGTGGATGGTCAGCGCGTGAATCAGGGCATTCACGGCAATGATTTCTGGCAGACCGACTACGATTCCGCCACGCAGCGATGGCAGCAAACCTACAACCTCGAACTCTCCGCCGGCCGGACTCACGCGATTCATTTCACCAGTGCAATTTCAAAAAACTAAATAAAATGAAAACTCCCATTCTGAAAAACAACCTCGCCCACCGAATCCTGACGCCAACTGTCATGCTGTTTACAGCGGCGGCGCTATCCGGGCAATTGTGCGCCGCCGAAACCATTGCCACCAACACATCCATGGACAAGATGTGGGGCGAATCCGTCGGCCAGAAGGGGATCGATAAATCCGACCGCGTCGCGCTGTTCCGCGACGGCAATTACGGCATGTTCATCCATTGGGGATTGTTTTCCTCGCTGGGCGGCCAGTGGCATGATCAGACGTTTTACGGCATCGGCGAGTGGATTAAGCGGCAGATGAACATCTCCGAGGCCGACTACATGGCGCTGGCCAAGGATTTTAATCCCACGAACTTCGACGCACGCGGTATCGCCCGGCTCGCCAAGGAATCCGGGATGAAGTGGATCATCATCACCGCGAAGCATCATGAGGGTTTCGCGATGTTCAAGTCGGCGTATCCGTTCAACATCGTAGACGCCACGCCGTTTCACCGCGACCCGATGAAGGAACTAGCCGCTGCCTGCCGCGAGCAGGGCCTGGGTTTCGGTTTTTACTATTCACACAATCAAGACTGGACTGCGCCGGGCGGCACCGGCGGGCCGAAGAGCAACGCGGACGGCACGCCCGCCACGTTTGAACAATACTTCCGTGAAAAATGTTTTCCGCAGGTGAAGGAAATTTGCACGCAATACGGCCCGCTGAACTACATCTGGTTCGATACGCCCGGGGACATGCCAGAGAACCTGGTAAAGGAGTTGGCGGACTATGTTCGCCAGGCCCAACCCGGAGCTCTGCTGTGCAGCCGCATCGGTTATGGCATGGGCGACTACGCCAGCCAGGGTGACATGGAAGTGCCGCCGCGCAACGCTGAAGGCCTATGGGAATCCTGTGACACCAGCAACGATTCGTGGTCTTACGCATGGTATGACCAAAACTGGAAAGACAGCCGGGAAATTTTGGTGCGCGTCGTTTCAACCGTCGCCCGGGGCGGAACCTATCTCTACAATATCGGTCCCGACGGACGCGGACGCGTGCCGGCGGCGGCAGCCAAATATCTCCTGAAAGCCGGGGAATGGATCAAGCGTTATCCGCAGGTGGTATATGCGGCGGGCGCGTCACCGTGGGGTCACGCACTTCCATGGGGCGATGTCACGACTCATAGTAACACGCTCAATCTAACCGTGTTTGACTGGCCGCAGGACGGACGACTTTTTCTCCCCGGTCTTCAAACCAAAATCAAATCCGCCGCAGTCATCACAGCCAGAAAGCTGGTGCCGATTAAATGGGCGTCGCACGGCACTTGGACGGAACTGGAAGTTCCGCCTGCTCCGGCAGATCATCCGGCGAGCGTGATTCAAGTCATGTTGAGCGACACGCCGGTCGCCGACCAGACTCTCGGCATCTATCCAAACATTGCCTCAACGCTGCTGGCGGAGTTCGCCGACGTGACCAAAGCCGAAAAGAAGGAACTCCGGTGGATGGAAAAATTCGGCGAATGGAAACACATGACCCAGGTGGGCAACTGGAATGCCGATGGTCGCGCCGTTTGGAATGTGGCCGTTGCCACGCCCGGCGATTATCAGGTTCAGCTTGCTTACAAAGGCGAAGGCCGACTGGTTTGGCGGATTGAGACCGACGAGGGATTCAAATTGCAAAACCAACAGAACTCGGCGTCCGTCTATCATCCGTATCCGTTTGGACTGTTGACGTTTGCCAAGGCTGGGAAACACACTCTCACCGTTTCGCTCATTGACGGGAATCGCGCCAAGGCCAGCTTGTCAGCGGTAAGCATCAGACCGGTGGAATAAAAGCCCGCCGCTCGCAAGTGGTTGTTGAATGGTGTACTTCGGCTGTAGTGCGCTTTGCGTTATCTGCGCCCAGTAGATTGTTGATGTTTCCGGCGTTTTGAAGGCAGCCGAATGGACTATAGAAATAGATAATTTTTGAGGCCTCAATGACGATTGGCCAGCGACAATTATAATTTCAGAAAGGAATAATTGTCGTTGACCACCCTTGCTCCACCAATATGAAATGATGGAACAGGGCATGATAACTGATTGGTTTTTAGTTGGCCAATACGGTGACTAGAATCAATCAGCCGTTCGATATAACTGCGCTGTTCGAGTTGCAGTTGCCCGATGAATTTTTCCTTCATACCAATAACCTGATCTTTCACCCTGTTGGTGATTTCCAAGTCCCGGATTTGCAATTCAAGTTTCTCGGTTTGGACAAATTCTTTCTGGTTGAATGCATCTTCTGAATCCTTCGGAGCGTTCGAGTCAGGCTCGGAAAAGCTATGTTTGTTTGTAGCCTTTACTATTTCTTCCGCGATCAGGTCGGCGGTGGTGCCTTGATTAATTACAGCCTGAGCACGGATGCGAGTCAGTATTCAGCGGTCGGTGTGTCCAACATTACGGTGAACTTGGGTAGCAACCCGAATTACAACGTCAGCGCGACCAACAGCACGCTTACCATCAGCCAGGCATCCACTTTCGTCGGGGCGTCATCTACCAAGAATCCGTCCGGTTACAAGGATACCGTCGCCTACATCGCCACGCTGCCGTCCGACGCCACGGGCAGCGTGGTTTTCTCTTCGCCCGGTGGGTCGTTCAGCACCAACAGCCCGGTCAGCACCACCAACACCAGCCTCACCATCACGAACCTGCCGCGCGGCACAAACCTCATCACCGTGGTTTACAGTGGCGACAGCAATTATCTGGGCAGCACGAACACTCTGAACCAAATTGTCACCAACCATCCGCCGGTGGCGAACACGGCAACCTACACCCGGAATGCGGCCGTGCAGCAGCTCAAGATCGCGGTCACTAATCTGTTGGGCAACGCATCGGACGTGGATGGCGATACGCTCACGCTGGCGTCCATCGGAACGACGACGAACAGCGCGACCGTGATGGTTTCTGGCGGCTGGGTTTTGTATTACAACACCAACGCGGTGAATGACGAGTTCAGCTACGCGGTGAGCGACGGCTATGGAGGCACCAACAGTGCGAATGTAACCATCACGGTGGACAGCACACCGTTGTTTGGGCAGACGACCATTCCGGCGGTGGACACCTCATCTGGCACGGCGACCTTGGGTTTTGCCGGCATCCCCGGTTACAGCTACAGCGTGCTGCGTTCGACGAATATGACGGACTGGGTATCCATCTGGACCACCAATGCGCCGACCGGCGGGGTGTTTCAATACATAGATAATCCAGCCCCGATGCCTAGCGCCTACTACCAACTACGCTACAATCCCTAAACCAACTAACACTATCAAATCAGAACGATGAAAACGAAACTACTCAGTTTGAGCCTTGGACTGCTGGCGGTAACGGGGTGGAGCCAGAGTGGGACGGTCAGTTATACGAACACCACGGTCCACCCGATCCTGGACGGGAATCCGGTTGGGTTGATGGAGCAGTTCAACGTGAACGGAGCGGGTGGTTCCGTCAGTAACGTGACGGTGACCTTGGACATTACGGGCGGGTTCAATGGGGATTTGTATGCGTATCTGGTGAATCCACAAGGGCAGTTGGTGGTGCTGCTGAACCGGCCGGGGGTCACGGGGAGCAATCCCTTTGGCTACGGGGATGCGGGGATGAACATCACGCTGGATGGGCTGGCGGGGAACAACATCCATGATTACGGGAGTGTGCCGGGCTACAGCCTGAACGGGACGACGTGGGCGGCGGACGGACGGAATGTAAATCCACTGGCGGCGGGCAGCACCCTTTACGGCACGCCGACCACCGCCAATCTAAGTTTGTTCCAGAACACGGATGCGAATGGCGTCTGGACGTTTTTCATCGCGGATTTGGCTACAGGCGGCGGTAGCGCCAGTTTGAATAACGTGATTCTGACCATCATGACGGTGCCCGAGCCTCAGACTTGGGTGATGGTAGGCGGCGGACTAGCGGTATTGGGATTATTACAACGACGAAAATTAGGCTGAGATAGTTGCTTCTTTCCTTCGTGAGTTTTGTCTCCTGTCACCAATTTTAATTTTTGGGGTTCAGGCTTCGTTGGCATGCAGCAATTTAGTGTTTTTTATCAGAGTAATGCCATATATACACGTTATGTTTTGGGCATATCCAACTGATTTAATTTTGTTTCCAATTGGCCGACGGTTCGATTAGCTTCGAGAAGCTGATTGAAAAACCGGTTTCGCTCCTTGTTCAGTTCATCTATCAGATAGTCTTTTCCACGATTGGCAATCTGCAAATCAAAAATCTCGCGTTCTAATTCCTTGAGTCGTTTTTCGTCAGCGGAGTTGGTATTTGAGCTTCCCAAATGTTTCACGTGTGCCACAGGACTTCCGAACGATTCCGAAGCTGGTGTTTCGCTAGATTTGTTAACTCGCTGGATTTCTTCTTGCATCACCGCCTCGACGCTCTGCGGTGTGATGTAATATTTGCGCTCGTTCGGATCATAGTAACTGTCTAGGCGGGTAATTCCCTGCCGGTTTGGCTGGCACCAGTTGATGATGCTCCGCTCCGTTCGCGCTACTCCCGCCGCTTCAAACATCCGTGCGGTTTCACGCACGGTAAGCGTGTGGTTTTCTTTCCGTTCCGCAACCTGCAGAACCTTGCCGAAATTTTCGGTATCCTTCGGAACCATGCGGATCTCTGCCGAAGCTTGCGGAACATCAAATGACGCTTCCGCATTTTGCGGAATGTGGCCGGACAATTCCGGCAACGGTGATGATTGATTTTCCATTGGCATGATTGGTTCCATTTTATCATGCCGATATTTACTTGTGAACCCGACCTGTGGATTAGGATAAATACAAAATCCTTGTTATGATGTGAAACGTGGAAAAATTACCGCGTGATTTCAAAGGGGTTTGGATTCCGAAGGACATCTGGTTGTCCCGCCAGCTTTCGCTCATGGAAAAAGTCCTATTCATGGAAATCCATTCCCTCGACAACGAGGACGGGTGCTATGCCTCTAACCGCCACTTTGCAGAATTCTTTGACGTCAGCGAACGCCAGATCCGAACGCACATCGGCACGTTGAAACAAAAGGGATTCATTTCCGTATTTATCCAAAACCGTAACGACCGGGTAATCCGCACCATCGGTAAATATGCGCGCGTGCCGGATGCCGACGTGAAGCAGTTGCAGCAAGAGCATCAAAAACTTATCCACAGGATGACCCTGGGCTTCCGGGGAGGCCGGAAGTTTTCTTCCTAGGGGGTAGGCAATAACCTTCCGGCGACGACGGAAGAAAACTTCCACAGAGTAATACAATGAGTAATCCAGATGAGAATAACGGAAACATTTCTTTTAAGAAAAAAGCCGCATCGCAAAACGGCACGACTTCTTAAATGTGATGGACTGACGGCCATCATTTCGGCCAGAACGCCACGGCAAGGCCCGCTGCATCAAAGATGTCCATGCGCGGATCTTCACTCTTCCACACCTTGCGCTTCGGTGGCAGGCGCGGAGCCAGTTCTAGGGGAAACAACCCCGCCAAAACTTCCGCTTGCGACTGCTTGTTGCCTTTGATCTGACCCAATAATCGTTCCCGCACCTTGGTGACGGTGACCAATTTTACCTTCAATTTATGTTCTGTGGCCAAGCCGACCAATCGTTGATGCAACTGCTTGATGCGTTTTGCCCGGCGGGTGTCGGCGGCATTCACCGCCGGTAGCACCAGCACCGCTGGCTCGTAACGGCGGATATACTTTTCCACCCAAACTAACGTGCGTTTATTTTTGTTTTTTAAAATGGACTTGTTGCTGAACGTGATGAGCCGGCTCGATCCTTCCATGACGACGTAGCCGAAACCACGGGCGGTCGGTGCGATGGCTAAAATACGAATGAGTTTATTGTGAGTCATGGTGTTTGGGATTAACGCTGGCAGATTCTGCCAGTTGAATAATGGTCTGCTTCCGGCGCGGATCGGAATTCCGCGCTTTGCGGAAGGACAAAACCTTGGCCCGCTCCGCCACTCTTTGTTGCGCCTGCTGATGCAGGCCGGCAAAAAGCTCGCGCACGGGGCGGCCATAGACCACCTCGTAGGCGAGTGCATCCAGCAGTGACGGTTCGCGGGCGAAGGTTTCGTCGCGACACACCCGGGTTCCCTTGTTCAAGCCAATCAAACCGATCAGAAAACCCACCTCCTCTTGTGACAGAGCCAGGCGCTTGCGTTGAGCTTGAAGATAATTGGGTAATGATTTCATGGGTATGAAGTGAACCGAAGATGGTTCAGGCGTGACCCTAACCGACAAACGGAAAATCAGGCAGACGTGCGGATTTGCCAAATCTGGCAAACCTGTGGTGAAATGCGGGAAAAGGAACTGTTTAACTACCTAAATATCATAGCATTATGTTGACAGATTGTCAAGTATGTGCCCCCCCCCTACGACGGGCTACAAACATGGTTTGTAGGGGCAAATCTGCCCGGACTTACGAATTCTACGGCTTAACCGCCGCACCACTAGCTCCCCAACGTGTCGTCGCGCTACCGCCCGACTTATCGCTTTCTCCCTGCGGGCTAGCCGGGTAACGGACACCTAGCCGTTGTCCTTTACCAAAAAGCGATAAGTCGGCCAGTAGCGCCGACACGTTGGGGGACGGGTTTTAGGATCAGGGTTATCACCCAACCACGATTTCGCTACGCGACCGGTTCGCGCCGAAGCGCGGATTGGACGACGGGAGTAACGAGGTCACGACCAGACTGGTCAAGACACTACGTTTTGCGACTCGCAGGGAGAAAGCGTCGCCCGACTGGGCGCTAAACCATTTCGGCCGCGCCATCGGGCGCGTCCAATTTTCCGGTCGCATGGTAAGCTGGCGGCCGGTTCGGGTTTCAAAACCAGCCGCCAATTATCTCGCCGGCGTGCCCCCCAGCACCGCTGCCGGCGCAACCAACGTCTATCACCACCGGGACGTTCAGGGGTGGCGGCTGATTCTGGCACCATGAATAAAGAATCCCCCCACATCATCATCGGCGAGGAACCAGGCTGGGGCGATCCCCAGCTCTTTGGCATTGCCGCCGTGGATGAGCGGCAACACCTCTACATTATTGGCAAAACCGGTTCTGGTAAAACGACTCTGTTGCGAAACCTGATTCTCCAGCACATCGTGCTGGGGCACGGGGTCGGGGTGATCGACCCGCACGGCGACTTAGCCGAAGAACTGTTGAATCACATCCCGCCGAAGCGGGCGGATCATCTGGTGTATTTCAATCCGGGCGACTTGGAATTCCCCATCGGCTTGAATGTCATCGGCAGTGTTGCCCCCGATGACCGGCATCTCGTCGCCTCGGGCATTGTGGCGGCATTCAAGGGCATCTGGCGGGATTCGTGGGGACCGCGACTGGAATACATTCTCTACAACGCCGCCTCGGCGTTGTTGGAATGCCGGAACCAGACTTTGCTTGGCGTGAATCGCCTGCTCACCGACGACCACTACCGCGAGAAAATAATCCGGCAGGTCAAAGACCCGTTCATCCGCGCGTTTTGGGCGGAGGAATATGAAAACTACGACGAGCGTTTCAAACGCGAGGCGATTGCGCCAATTCAAAATAAAATCGGCCAGTTCCTGTTGAACCCCGTGGTGCGAAATATTTTGGGCCAGGTCAAAAAGAAAGTGGACTTGCCGTTTGTGATGGATAACGGACGATTGTTCATCGCCAATCTGTCCAAGGGCCAGTTGGGGCACGACAAGGCAAACCTACTCGGTTCCCTTCTGGTGACGCAGTTTCAACTCGGCGCGATGGCGCGTGCTAACCGACCGGAATCCGAACGCCGGGATTTTTACCTGTTCATTGACGAGTTCCAGAATTTCTCCACCGATGCGTTCGCCTCGATTCTGGCGGAGGCGAGGAAATACCGGCTCTGCCTCACGTTGTCGCACCAATACATTGACCAGCTTTCCGAACCGGTTCGGCAGGCGGTGTTCGGCAACGTCGGGACGTTGGTGGCTTTCCGCATCGGTTACACCGATGCGGAAGTGATGACGAAGGAATTTGGCAAAACCATTCCGGCCACGGCGCTGGCCGACTTGAACCAGTATGAGGCGGTGGTGAAATTGCTGGTGGGAGGCACCAACCGCGAACCGTTCCGGGCGCAGATGCTGCCGCCGCTGGAAAACCGGGTTGGTCGGCGGGATAAACTCATCGCGTTGTCGCGCGAACGGTTTGCCATGCCGCGTGCGAACATTGAGGCGAAGTTGCGGCGCTGGATGAATCATCAGCCGTTGCCAGAATAAGCAATTCCACACGTCGTTTGATTTGCGGATGTTCCCATCATGCTGGCGGGATGTCCCGACTACCGCGCTTTCAGCGGGTCACCACGGTTGCGCCCATCCGGTTGACGGAACGCGACCACCAAATCATCCGGCTCATTCACCGGCATCGGTTTTTGCGCTTCCATCAGATTGCGGCCTTGATCGGCGGCAGTGCGCCGCCGTTGTCCCGCCGGTTGCAGTGGCTGTTTCATCATGGCTACTTGGAACGCCCGCGCGCCCAACTACAATACTACGAACGCCACGGCTCCCAAACCATCGCCTACGGTTTAGGCAACAAAAGCGGTTCGTTGCTGCAACTCAATCCGGCGTCTTGGGGCGAAAAAAATCGTGGCATCGGCCGAATGTATCTGGCGCACGCGTTGTTGGTTTCTGAGGTCGTGGTGGCGTTGGAACTCGCCTGCCGCCGGCACGGCATCCGGCTGTTATATGAGGATGAATTGCATTTGCCCGTCGAAGCCCCGTTGCATTGGCGGGTGAAAATTCGTGACGGCACCAAGCTCGGCGTCATTCCCGACCGCGTGTTCGCCTTGGAATACGCCGATCAACATGGAGCGACACAGCGTGTCTATTATTTCCTCGAAGCCGACCGGGGCACCATGCCCGTCGTCCGCGAAAAATTAGCGCAATCGTCATTCTACCGGAAGCTGCTCGCTTACGAAGCGACTTGGGCCAACAAAGTTCACCAGCGGCATCTGGGCATCCCGCGATTCCGGGTGCTGACCGTCACCAGCAGTGCGGCGCGGGTCAAATCACTGCTGGATGCCTGCTCGCGATTGCAGCGTGGTCACGGGCTGTTCCTTTTCGCCGACGAATCTGTGTTGCAAAAAGATTTGCTCGCCGCCGTCTGGCACTGCGGCAAAGCCGCGACCCTGTCGGCTCTCGTGGACTTGCCGGAACTGGCAAAGCCACACGTCTCCTGATTATTCCCGCCGGGCGGTAGCGTTGCCACCAGAGACCATCCCACTTCCGGGAGGTCCACGTTCATCACAACCACAAACACAGGAGTATTATTATGCCAAAATCACAATTCGTTGACTTCCGGGCCGTCAAGGCGGCCATCACCATAGAGCAGGTGCTGCAACACTATGGCCTGCTCGACCAGTTCAAACGCGGCGCGGACAGCCTGAATGGCCCGTGCCCCATCCACAAGGGCAGCAACCCGACGCAATTCCGGGTGAGCCTCAGCAAGAACCTCTGGAACTGTTTCAGCGAATGCAAACACGGCGGCAATGTCCTCGACTTCATCGCGGAGTTGGAGCACGTGACCATTCATGCGGCGGCGATGAAAGCCATCGAATGGTTCAACCTCGATCCCGCCGCCATGGCCGCCAGTGACGACAAAGGCGAGGTTTCCGAACCCGCAGCGTCCGCCCCGGCACCCAAGCCGGCGACCAAACCGGTGGCACCGCCGAAAGCGGCCACCGCAGCGACACCGGAAAGCAATGCGCCCAATGCGCCGTTGAAATTCCGGCTCGAAAAACTGGAGCGCAGTCATCCGTATCTCGTGGAGCAACGCGGGCTGACGCCGGAAACCATCGTGGATTTTGGCATCGGCTTTTGTTCCAAAGGACTGATGGCCGACCGCATCGCCATTCCGATTCACAATGTCAAAGGCGAGGTGGTCGCGTATGCGGGGCGGTTCGTCGGCGAGCCTGCCGAAGGCACGCCCAAATACAAGCTGCCGCCGGGATTCCGCAAGTCGCAGGAACTCTACAACCTTGATCGGGCGGTCAAACAACCGGCGGATCAACCGTTGGTCATCGTCGAGGGATTCTTCGATGCCATGAAGCTGCACCAGCATGGTTGCTGCAAAGTGGTCGCCCTCATGGGCAGCACCCTGTCGGCCGCGCAAGAAGAATTGATCCGGCAGCACACCAACAGCCAGAGCCACGTCATCGTCATGCTCGACGAGAACGAGGCCGGCCAGGCCGGGCGTGAAGACATCGCGTGCCGGTTGTCGAAGTTCTGTTTCGTTCGGGTGCATCAGTTCAGTCAGCCCGACCTGGAGCCGGAACATCTGACCGCCGAACAGGTGCAGCAATTCATGGAAGGCAGTTTATGAAGAACTATTCCGGCCGGCGTGAAGGCTATGCCGTCATTGTCACCGTGGACGGTCGCCGACTCAATCCCCGGTTTGATATGTGGAACCACAGTCCGACCGGATTTGAATGGGGCTACGCCGGCAGCGGGCCGGCGCAACTGGCGCTCGCCATTCTGGCCGATCATTGCGCCAATAACGAGCGGGCATTGAACTGGTATCAACGCTTCAAATGGGCGGTGATTGCCGAACTGCCGCATCGCGAATGGATTCTGACCAGCGCAGACATTGAGCGGGTGTTGCCATCCCTGTGGGAGCGGGAGCCGCTGTTGGAAAAGGTCACTTCCTAGAATACAAACCCCGACCATTTTTTGGCCGGGGCTTTTTTCATGCTGACTCTGGCAAGTTCACACGTCTCCCCCGATTTGCAGTCGTGTCCTACGCTTCAAGGTGGATTCAAAAGTTCAATTCAACCACACACCAGAAAGGAGATTCACTATGGATGTTCATTGCACCACCTGTGGCGAGCCGTGGGATGTTTATCACCTGCGGCACGACGCCATTTACGAAACTGACCTGTCCCACGCCGAGGCGAAGGCGTGGACGGAGTTGTCACCCCAAGTCAAGTTGCTCGACCGCTACCGCGAAAAATTCAAGGCCGCTGGCTATGAATTTGGCGGTTCGATCCTCAATGTCATGCGTTGCCCGGCGTGTCCCAAGGACGCCAAGCCCGATCCCGACAAGGCCGCCATGAAAGCCGGCATCGTCGAGTTGCTGGGCGACGACGAGGACGGCATCGCCGCCACGATGGAGGATTTCGGCTTATGAAAAACCATCCTCGACCGAACGGGAAAAATGGCACGCGGGATCCCAATCAAAATGAGTTCGGCATCATCTGGGAATTGTCGGCCTATCCCTTCAAATTACGCGCCGGCGACGTCTTCAAATTCAATGAACGACTCTGCCGCGTGGTTCGCGTCAACTACAGTTCGGCGGTTGTCATCATGAGTCAGCCGGTGCGGGAGTTCAAAACCCGGTTCGATAAGCCGGTAAAGTTCCAGCCACCGCCCAAACGGTTTTACATTTCACCGGATTCGGAAGTGGCCGTGCTTAACCGTAAAGTCCGGCGTTAGTTCACAGGCGATTCTCTGAATCGCCTTTTTTATAGGCCGGTGGATTCCGGTGGCGGAGTGGCCAGGCGTTGCATCCATAACCGGGACAACGGTTGAAATTGTTTTTGGTCGCCCGCCCGCAAGGCGGACAGATAAGTTTCGGTTTCGGCTTTATCACGGGGCACCAGTTGCACCGGCGGCAGTTGCAATCGCCGCAGGATTTCCCAGAGCCAGAGCCGCACGAGCCGCCCGTTGAAGTCGGCAAACGGATGGATCGTCAACAGGCGGGATTCAGCAAACGCCAAGGTGTCGGGTATCAACTCGAACTGAATCTGGCCGGCCAAACGGGCCTGCAAATCCAGGCTGTATTCCCGCATCTGGAGCGGAACTAAATGAGGAGCGGGCGGTTCATGGTGGCCGACTTGAACGGCAATGGTACGCCACTGCCCAGCCCATTCAGGCACCAGATCACCACAAAAATTCCGGTGCAGGGTGCAGATCAGGTTTTCATCCAGCGGCGCAGCCGCGTATTCCCCAGCCTCGATGCGTTCCTGAATGCGCAGCACGCGTTCCGCGAGCAAAGGCGCTAATTCCGAGTAGCGGAGGATTCCTCGGCTGGTTTCCAGCCAGCGGGTGGAGTGGGCGGATGGAGCTTCGTCAGCCATACGAGATCAACAGGTTCGCCTTCAAACGCCATGCTGTCAGCCACCTGTTGGGGAATGGCCTGCCAGCGCAACTGTTGTTGCGTGCGGGCTGACAATAATTGCCAGCGTTGGATGGCTTCGACGTAACCCATGCAGGGAAAATAACCGCCTTCGGCGGTTTATCAAACACAATCCATGCAGATTTCGGCAAATCCACACGTCTGCCGCAAAGCGAAGCGCCATCCTACGCTTCAGGTTGGGTTCAGAGGGTTCTTCACAAAACAATAACCAACAAAAAGGAATAACATGAATGCAGTCATTGACGCCACCGAACGGGTGGCTTTGTATTACCGGGAAGGTTCATCCGACAAAGTCTATCAGGCCGCGATTGAACCGGCGGGCAATCAGTTCGTCGTCAATTTTGCCTACGGGCGGCGGGGCGCGACCCTGACCACCGGCACGAAGACGTCCTTGCCGGTGGATTATGCCGCCGCGAAGAAAATCTACGCCAAACTCGTCGGCGAAAAGAAAGCCAAGGGTTACACCGAGGGTGCCAACGGCACGCCGTATCTGCACGCTGACAAACAGGCGTCAGGGATTTTGCCCCAATTGCTGAATCCCGTGGAAGAAGCCGAAGTGGAATTGTTGCTGCGCGATGACAATTATTGCGCGCAGGAAAAATTCGACGGCAAACATCTGCTGGTTCGCAAACAGGACGCTAATCTCGAAGGCATCAACAAAAAGGGCTTCGTCGTCAGCCTGCCACAAACCGTAGCCAGCGAACTGCGCAGCGTCCCCGGCAGTTTCATCCCCGATGGCGAATCCATCGGCGATGATTATCACGCCTTCGACCTGCTCGCATACAACGGCGAAAACTTGCGGCTGTTGCCATATCGGATCCGGTTGGCGCGTTTGATTGACCTGCTGCTGTTGACCCGTTCGGATTACAAATACATCCGGCTGGTTGAGACGGCATTCAGCACCGGGCAGAAGACCGAACTGTGGCAGCGGTTACGGCGGGAGAATCGCGAGGGCATCGTGTTCAAGCGGCTTGATGCGCCTTACACGCCGGGCCGGCCGAATAGCGGCGGGCCGCAACTCAAATTCAAGTTCGTCGCCACGTTGTCGGCGGTGGTGGTCAACATCAACGTCCAGCGCAGCGTGGAACTCGGGCTATTGAAAGGGCGGAGTCTGGTTTCGTGCGGCAACGTCACCATCCCGGCCAACCATGAAATCCCCACGGTCGGCACCGTGGTAGATGCACGCTACCTCTATGCGGCAAAAGAAAGCCGAGTGCTGTATCAGCCGGTTTATCTGGGCCCGCGAGATGATGTTGACCCGGGCGAATGTCTGGTGTCGCAGTTGAAATTCAAGGCGGGGTAAAATTCCTCCGGTCACATCTTATGGTGTGACCGGCTTTTATTTGCCGGGGCCGGCAAGTCCACACGTCTCCCGCAAAATGCCGCGAGGGCATAAGCTTCAACATGGGTTCACACAGGGGTCATTTAAACACTTAACCAAAGGAGATTCATCATGGCAGTTCAAACATTCCCGCTAGGCAACGTCGTCATCACCCCCAACGCGCTCGGCCACCTTACACCCGCCGACATCCAACTCGGTTTGCAGCGGCATCAGGCGGGCGACTGGGGCGAGCTGGGTGAGGAAGACTGGCAGGAAAACGATCAGGCACTGCGCACCGGATTGCGCTTGCTGTCCAGCTATCGCAGCCGCGGGGGCGTTACCTTCTGGATTATCAGCGAGGCTTCCAGAACCTGCACGACACTGTTGCTGCCGGAAGATTATTGACCGGCATGTTCACTGGCGATCCTTCACGGGTCGCCCTTTTTATTTGCCGGTTCTGGCAAGTCCACACGTCTCCCCGGAAATGCCGTGAAGTCATACGCTTCACCATGGAACCACAGGGTTCATTCACAAACAAAAACAACAATAGGAGAAAGTTATGAACAACAAATCGTATGACCGTATCACCGGACGCATCGTGTCCTTGCTGTCGCAAGGCACCGTGCCCTGGCATAAACCGTGGCATGTCCAAACTGGACTGCCCCGCAACCTCATCACGCAAAAGCCGTATCGCGGCATCAACGTGTTCCTGCTCATGGCGATGAATTATGAATCGCCGAACTGGCTCACGCTGCGGCAGGCCAATGCCATGGGTGGCCAGATCAAGCCGGGTGAGAAATCGTGCCCGGTCGTGTTCTGGAAACCGATGCAGGTGAAAGACAAGGAGTCGGGTGAAGACCGGAAGATTCCGTTCCTGCGCCTGTATCATGTCTTCAACGTGTCGCAATGCACCGGCTTGAAGAACATTCCCCCGGCGGATAATTCGGCCTTCATCCAGACCTTGCCGGCGGAACTCGTGGCCAACATGCCGCATCGTCCGGTCATCAAGCATGGCATGAAGGCCGCCTATTATTCACCGGCCACTGACTCCATCGGAATGCCCGACCACAATCGCTTCGAGTCGGAAGACCATTATCATGCGACGCTGTTCCATGAATTGGTGCACGCAGTTGGTCACGAATCGCGGTTGAATCGCGCCAGCCTCATGGATCGGAATGGCTATGGTTCCGAACCTTACGGCAAGGAGGAACTGATTGCCGAAATGGGCAGCGCGTTTCTGTGCGGCTACGCCGGCATCGTGGACCGCACCATCGACAGTTCGGCGGCCTATCTGGAAGGCTGGCTGAAACAGTTGAAGGAGGACAAGACCCTCATCGTCCACGCAGCGGCCCAGGCGCAAAAGGCGGCGGACTTCATTCTCGGCCATAAACCGGATCGTCCTTCGGAAGACATCATTCCCAAAATCTCCGCGCCAGCTAAACCGGCAGAGGTGATGGCGTGAAATCGATTCATCCGCAGGAGTTCAAGGTGATGTCGCTGCGGGAATGTCCGGTGCCATCTGACCTGCTTGTGTGCGAGACCCCCGAGCAGGCGGCTGCCTACTGGCGGCTGCACATTGCCACAACTCCGCACTTCAATTCGGAATGCGAGTGCATGGCGGTGCTGCTGCTGAATACGCGGAAACGGGTCAAAGGACATCAGTTGCTCTCGATCGGCACGATGGACACGATTCTGGTGCATCCGCGTGAGGTGTTTCGTGGTGCGATTATCGCAGCTGCAGCCTCCATCGTGGTCATCCACAATCATCCGAGCGGCGAAAGCACCCCGTCGGAGGCCGACATCAAAGTGACGCGCGACCTCATTCGCGCCGGTCAACTGTTGAAACTGGAGTTGATTGACCATGTGATCATCGGCAATCAGAATCACTCTTCGTTAAGAGAGCTGGGTTATTTCTATGCCTAAAAATCAACCCCGACCATCACTGGCCGGGGCTTTTTGTCGATTCATTGAGTGGCGCAAGCGTCAGGCTGGCACCAGTTCAATCCGCACTTTACGGCCAAGCGCGCGGGCTGCTTTGCCCAGCGTGTTCAAGGTGACTGAGGAATTGGATGCATCCAGTAAGCGATCCACCGCCGCACGGCTGGTTTTCATCCGCGACGCCATTTGCGTCTTGGTCAACTCTTGTTCCTTCAACAGGTGATCCAATTGCAAGCTCACCGCCTGTTTTAATGCGCGAGCCTCCACTTCGCCCAGGATGCCCTGTTCCTTCAGGAAATCCCGGAAGTCACTGCCACGATGATTCTTTTTGCTCATAAGAGATATTGTTTTTTACGTTTCTTCGCCAACTGAAGCTCGTCTGCCGGTGTCTTTGGTTGCTTCTTGATGAAACCGTGCAGTAAGACAATTTCCTGATTCACCAGCGCAAACAATGTCCGCGCGATGCGATTTTCCAACCGTGAACGGACTTCCCAAATGCCGTCCCCCAGATGGTCAACCAGCGGCTTTCCAAGCGGCCAAGCATATTGCACCGTCAGAATGTCTGCCCCGATGACCCGGCAGTCGTCCTTGGACAGTTCTTTCAGCCACTCACGCACTGGTTCATTACCCGTGTCCGTCTTGAAAAAGACGACTTTGAGCGGGCGTTCAGTTTTCATCTAAAACGAAGTGTATCAGAAATGATACGTTTGTCAATCGTGACAGGGCGATTCTGGCATGTTGAATTCAGGCATTGATGAGTTGCACCCCTTCGGCCACACGTGCCTTGTCGGTATGGGTCTTCCTTAAATTGCGGCGCGGATAATTTTTTCAGACTGTTGCCGTTGCATGCCGGAACCGAGATATGATTTCCCAGACTTCAGCCGGCGTCAGGACGCCGGCAAAGGGTGAATTCTGCCGCAACCGCTGGGCATCATCTGACTCCGCCACCAGCAACAGGCAGGTTTCCTCCACCGGGTGAGCAAGAATTTGTTCCCACTCAGCATAGCATCGAAGGAGCGAAGGCTCCGAATGGTTTTGCTGCGACCAGCGGGCAAGATTGACCCGGGCAACAACCATCACCGCTAGCTGCCAGCAGATGCGTTCAGCAACCCGGTGAGCCAATTCTAAACTCACTTGATCAGTGTCGCGGTGATTCATGTTGGCGGTTTAGTGGGCTTATCTAGCTCTAAGCAGGTGCCATGTGGCCACTTTCGCTGGGGAAACAAGTCTGCAAGATTGCTGTCTCCCCGAACCACTTATTGCACGGTAGGGGGAGTTGTGGCCCCAATTGCACCTTGAATACGCGCGGTCACATTGGTCACGCCCTCCGTCACTCGTGCCTGGAGTTTCTCGCTGAGTGGGCCAAGGCGGGCAGCACTGATTGGGATATAATTGACGTCAACCGGCGTCCCGATCAGGTTGCCTAAACTGAATTTATTTTGCGCCTCGGTTTTATATTCCATCAACTTGAACAGAATTTGGGTCTCGTCGTCTTTGGTCTGGGCACAGACGATTATTCCATCCCGCCGGCCGGCGCTCGTGGCCAAGTAGGTCGAAAATTCCTGGCCAAACTCGATTTGATAGGTTTCCGGTGCCGGGCTGAAGCTCTTGGTGACATGAAACGCCGGTGCCAGTCTTAACGCTTCCAGAATGGCGGCATATACTTGATTTACCGGTTTGGCGGTTTTGAATTCATGACTGGCAAACAGGTCCGCGTCGGATTTGTACATCCAAGCATTCTTGAAAGCGGTATTGCCCCGCTCCAACCGCTCCAGTCGCAGTCGGTCTATTTGCTCGGGTTCCCGCCGGCGATATTCGGCAAGCAGGGCTTTGGCTTCAGCTTGGTCCGGAAAAATCTCCAGCGTGGTGGCCAGTTCTTTTTCGCCAGCCAAAAAATCACCTTGCTTGCCCAACTGCCGGGCGCGCTGCAGACTGCCCTGGCCGGTGGCTGTGCGTTGCAAAGACAGGGCTTCGGCATCCCCGGGCTTGCCGATCAGTGCATCTCCAGCAGCTTTCAAAACCAGGTCATAATCCGCTTTGGTCATTGCCTGGCGCGCGGCCTGCATGCTGCTGGTGTAATTGACGTTGATAAGATTGGTGTGCAGAGTGGTGGTTTGATTGGCGGTGATGGCCAGTTTGATGTTGACGGATTCGTAACCGTTATGTTGGAGGGTGAAATTCCAGTCGCCCGGTTTTAATTCAGTGGCGGAGAGCGGCGTGACGCCGCAATAACGGCCATCACCGGTCTGGACACTGGCTCCGGGCGGATCCGTCTCCAGCACCACAGATCCGTATAAAAACATGACCGTAACTTGATTGGTGGTTCCCATGGTGACCGGCACGGTTTGTGAAAGCACATTATTATGATGGTTTGCCGTCACCGTATAATTCCCTTCGGGCAATTCTGTCACGGCATAAGGAAAGGCTCCGGCCACTACTGACAAACCATCTGATTGGAGTAATTGGCCGGTGGCATCCGCTTGGTTGCAGTCGATGGAAACCGCTCCCAAACGCGGGGCGATTTGCCATGACGCAGGACTTCCGGGAGCAACCAGTACATTGTCCGACTGCGACCAATGGGCATACCTCGCCATAATGACATAAAGATCGGTTGGAACCGAAGAGGTCATGCCGGGGGTATTGGTGAGCGTAAGGTTGAGTTCCGGACCATGAATGTATAGCTCTGCGGCTGGTGGCTTGACGACCAGCGATAGGACTGACATGGTTCGTTTCAAATCGATGGTGCCGAGATCATGCGGGCCATACCAGATGAAAAGATTGGTCTCATAGGGCTCGCCCTTGGGATGCTGGAGGACAAACCGATGCCGGCCCAGGGAAAGATTCTGGTTGTTGTAAATCGGTTGGCCGTCAAGGGTGGCGGTGATTTCCGGGAAAAGATGCTGGCCGGCCAGGGTGGGGTTGAAGAGGAGTCGGGTTTTTTCCATCCAGCGTTGATGGGTGTGATGGGCAAACAGTACCAATACCAACAGAAACCACCATGCGAGGGGGCGCAGAACCCGCTGCCAATAATGCCTGCGTTGTTCCAACGGATCCGGAGAATCAGGAGTGGTCATAGGTGATTGCTTTCACTTCGACCCAACTGCCAGACGGTTGATACTTGTAGCACTGCCGTCCCACAGGTGCGACGGGCCGAATTTTCGCACCGGTATTTTAGGTTGACGACGTTCTTAAACTATCGTAATCCTGCTAGACAAATACTTGACTATGACTACTACTCAAGACAAGCCTAAAAAGAGCGAAATATTTCGTCAGGTCATTCGGCGGTTGATCGACTTCACCTTCACCTTCAAGAACAAGCGCGGTGATCTGCTGGCTAATCCTGAGTTGCTATACGCGGATGGGTTCACTTGTTCTCCGCAGGAATTTTATGCCACAGTCGAGCAACAGATAGCCGCCCGGAAAATTCCCGGCCTGGAGATTTCGCGGGTGAAATTTGCCGAGGGTGGGCTGCTGTCCGAGCAACGGGTTTATTTACGGCTGATGCGGGAGCGCCTGTGCATCGACACCTGTGCGGCCCCGTTCGGCAATCTGTTTTTCTTTTCCATTCGCAAGGTGTATGTGCCGGCTTTGGTGCGCCTGTGGCATATCGTGGTCGCCTTCTTTTTTTTCGGGGTGGTTGATTCATTGTTGGTGAGCCCATTGGGTGCCAGCTATGCCGCCTTTGCCACGGTCGCCCTAGTATTCGCCATCGTTGGCGTATTGCACAACGCTGCCGGTGAGGACGGTTCCGACCTGGACACCCTCCTGCTCAAGCTCCCAGTGGTAAGCACCATTTACGAAGATTGGTTCCGAGTGGAAACGTATTATCGGGAAGATACCCGAAGTTTGTATCAGCAACTGTTTCCCCAGTTCATCCAGGCCATCGCCGAAGAGACGTGTGCGGCCAAAGGCTACAAACTGACTCCGTACCTCCAACCGCCACCACCAATTGAGGATCTCAAAAAACCATTTCCACCAGACAGAAAGGCCGCCACGTGATGAGGTATGGCCTCCATCCACGAACAGCTGAGCAGCCAGTTTTACGAGTGGGAATCACGCGGACGCGGATGGCAGGTGTTTGACGAACCGGTTTATCCGGAGCCACCGTTCCGGGCTTTTACCGGGTATCGTTTGCCCGACCCGCAAGTGATGGATGATGGTCGTGTGCCCACTTTCTTTAGTTCACTGTTTCGCAAGCTCAGCCAACCCCCACCCACACCCGTGGTGCCCGAGGAAATCGAACCGGTACCGGAACCCTCGCCGCTGGTGCGAGAATCGTTGGTGGAATTTCAGGCATCGCTGCCTGCCGACTTGGATATTGCCCGGGAATCCTTCGACCAGTTTTTCCGCAATTTGGACTGGTGTCAGGAACCAATGGCTTTCGAGTTGTTGGGGGGGCATCGGCGGGTCATTGCCCAGTTCGCGGCGAGTGGGGAGGATGCCAACCCGATGCGGAAACAATTGGCCGCTCATTTTCCCGACGTGCAATTTCGGCAACGGGAGGGAGCTTTGGAACAAGCCTGGGAGGCCAGCACGGGAGACGAAGCATTTGCGGTAGAGTTTGGTTTGGAAGCTGAGTTCCTGCGCCCCTTGGCCACCGGCAAAATCGATCCGTTTGTCGGCTTGATCGGTGCCCTCGCGGAATTACAGCCGGGAGAATTGGCCATGCTGCAAATCCTCTGGCAGCCGGTGCAAAATCCCTGGGCGGAGAGCATCCTTAATGTGGTAACGCTGGCGGATGGAAAACCGCTGTTCGTCAATGCTCCCGAATTGGTGGAGGCAGCGGAAACCAAGGTGTCCAAACCGTTGTATGCCGTCGTGGTCCGCATCTTTGGCCGGGCCGCCAGCCGTGACCGGTTGCTGGAAATGGTCCGCGAGATGGCTGGTTCGCTAAGGGTTTTTTCCCAGCCCCAGGGCAACGCGCTCATTCCGCTGCACAACGAGGATTATCCCTTGGAAAGCCATATTGAGGATGTCTTGCGTCGCCAATCCCGGCGCACTGGGATGATCCTGAACAGCGATGAGTTGACGGGCTTTGTTCATCTGCCCTCCAGTGCCGTGCGCTCGCCGGCGTTGCAGCGTGATTCCGGCCAAACCAAAGCCGCCCCGTCCGTCGTGCAGTGCCCGCCCGGCGTGGTTATCGGCGACAACGAACACAACGGCGAGACGGTGCCGGTCTTCCTGACGGCGGACCAGCGCGTGCGCCATACCCACATCATTGGTTCCAATGGCACCGGCAAGTCATCGTTGTTGCTCAATTTAATCCGGCAGGATATTGAGAACGGTGACGGCCTCGCGGTGCTCGATCCCCATGGCGATTTGATTGACCAGATTCTGGGCTTCATTCCCGAGGACCGGATCCAAGATGTGGTCCTAGTAGATCCATCTGACCTCGAATTTCCGGTTGGGTTTAATATTTTGCAGGCCCATTCCGAAGAGGAAAAACGTCTGCTCGCCTCCGACTTGGTGGGTGTGTTCCGCCGGTTGGCCACGTCCTGGGGTGACCAGATGGACACGGTGTTGCAGAATGCCATTCTGGTGATTTTGGAAAGCAGCCAGGGCGGCACCCTCGCGGATCTGCGCCGGTTTCTGCTGGAACCCGCTTTCCGCGCCGAATTTTTACTCAGCGTCCAAGACCCGGAACTGCTCTATTATTGGCAAAAGGTGTTTCCGCAATTGGGCGGCGGCAAATCCATCGGCTCGGTGTTGTCGCGATTGCAGGATTTCTTCAGCCAGAAGCCGCTGCGTAACATGGTCTCGCAGCGGAACAACCTGCTGGATTTCGCGAATATCATGGATCATCGCAAAATCTTTCTGGCGAAACTGTCGGAAGGTTTGTGCGGTGAGGAAAACTCTTATCTGCTTGGCACATTGCTGGTGTCCAAATTCCAACAGTTGGCGATGGCGCGGCAGGCGCAGAAGCAGGAGATTCGGCAGGACTTTTGGTTATACATCGACGAGTTTCAGCATTTCATTTCGCCCAGCATGGCCAAAATTTTGACCGGGGCACGCAAGTATCGAATCGGTTTCACGCTGGCTCATCAGGAATTGCACCAGTTGCAAAGCGACGCCAAGGTGGCCAGCGCGGTGATGACTCAGCCCTGCACTCGAATCGTGCTGCGCGTTGGCGATGATGACGCCAAAAAATTAGGTAATGGCTTTGCTTCTTTTGATGCCCAGAGTCTGACTCGGTTGGAAAAGTATCATGCGATTGTTCGCGTGGAACGAAATGATTTTGATTTCAATCTGGCCTTGCGCAAACCAGAAGAGGCGACTGGCACGGACGAACTAAAGGCCGCCATCATTGCGGCTTCACGCGACAAATATGCTCGGCCTCGGGCCGGGGTGGAGGCTGTCTTGTTGGCTGGGATTCGACCGGATGTCGACAAACCCAAGCCTCCAGAACTGCCGGCATCTGGTGATTCTTCGAGTAGCGGGCGTAAACCCGGGTCGAAAACTACTGCCCCGGCGGTCACGCCGACAGAGCCTACTCCGTCAGTCTCACCGCCCGCATCGACGGCGGCAAAGCCACCGCCAGTTGTACTACAAATTTCCGAACCACCACCAGTTGTGGTGTCGTCATGCACGATGGAAATTCCACAGGCGGAACTGCCGCCGCCAATCTTGGAAATTCCAAAGCCAACGATTGTGGAAAAAGCACCGGTGTCCGAACCGTCGCCAAGCGAAGCTGCCGAACCAAAGGAGTTGGGACGGGGGATGGCCCTGCACAAATCTATTCAGAAACGGTTAAGGGATGAGGCTAATAAATTTGGATTTAAGGCGGACATCGAAAAGCAGTTGGTGAAGGGATCCAATGAAGCGGCCGATTTGGTATTGCAGCAGGGCACACTGACAATTGCAGTGGAGATTGCCACCTCTCCCAGCGTCAGCCATGAATTTGACAATGTCCAGAAGTGCTTGAATGCCGGTTTTACTCGCGTGGCTGTGATTGCGACGGGACGCAAGCGGTTGGATAATATCGCCGCTGCGGTGCAAGGTGGCCTTGGTCCGGAAGCGGCGGCCAAAGTGAGTTACCACACGCCGGATGAATTTCTGGTCGAACTGCAAAAATTGGCGAAGACAGTGTCCCAAGAGCCGCCGGCGAAGTCGGTGACCGAGGCGGTCAAGCGGCGCGGTTTTTCCGTCACCCGAAGTTTTCGGAATAAGACGCTTGATGAACAGCGATCCACTGATCAGGCCGTGCAGGTGGTGGCACGCAAAGCGGTTAAAAAGTGAGTGGCGCTTCTTTTGAAGCGCGCGCCAGATCAAGCAATTCCTATGTGATTTTATGGTTAAGACAAAGCTCCTGCTCAAGCTGGCCGTTTCCGAGTTGCAGCAGCACAAGGCCAGATTGTTGTCCCGGTTGCAACCAGCGCCAGCATTGATCCATGCTTCCTATGTCTGCCAATATCTGACCTGCGGCAAGCCGAATTGCCGTTGTCGTCGGGGCTTCAAACACGGCCCGTTTTACTATCTGGTGCAATGCCAGGGACCCGGCCAGGTGCGGAAATTTTTGCTCAAAACCCCGGCGCAACGCAAGCAGGCCCGCGCCGGCATAGCCGCCCACTTGAAATTACAGCGGCAACTGGCGGACCTTTCCGAAATTAACACCGAACTTTTACGGCGCGGCATCGGTTAAAAAGGACACGCCGGAAATGGATAAAAGCCATATTTTACCAGCTGAAAATGGGTTTCGGCCCATTGCATTTCCGGGGTGAATTTGCTATAATTATGATGTTCCTTTCCGAAGGAATTCGCCCGGCTTCCGCGTTCGTTTATTCGTTAATCGCAATAATTCCATGACCAAAATCATGTACGATGTCCTTTCGCCCGACGGCTTTCCAATTTCTTTAGCACCCTTCAAAACCAAAAGGGCGGCAGTAAAATATGCCTTGCACTGGTGCAAGCGGTATGAGCAACAAGGCTATTATTCCACATCGCGCTGGGAAAAAATTCCGTTGGAAGATTTGCCCGAAAATTTGGATTTGGTGCCCGTTACGCTCGCCGAATAAATGTCCCCCGGCGGCACAAATCGTTTGTGCCGCTCACGGGAGATTTAACGCCCTTACCATAATGTTGACTCTCCCCGCCGCTGGCTGGCGGTGGCGCTCATTGAAAACATGAATACAAGCTGCAAAGAAAGAGTTGCCGGCGCTTGCCAGTCCCGCATAGACGACTTGCGAAAACTTTGGCGGGCGGGCTACGGCGTGGAAGTTCAAGGCATTGGCCGGCTGGAAGAATACGGATTGTGCGTGGATCGGGTGCCGGCGAATACTTTTGGCCTCCATCCGGGCTACTGGCGCTATCAAATTTCGTGGGGCGGTCCCGCCGAAGAATTTCGCTACTATGATCAGGACGATGGCCGGATTGAATTTTGGTTTTTAGATTGGGGGGATGGTGCCGGTATGAAGGTCCAAGGCCGGGACGAAAAATTAATCAAAGGCATCATCGCCATCGCGCAGTTGTCTCTCAAACATGGCGTTCCTGCCTGAATGGGGAAGAACAAGAGCCGACACATTGCCAGCATGTGCCGGTTTTTTATTGGCGGAAATAATTTCTGAAACCAAACAAATTCTTGCTTGCTTCGGCTTTCTTTCTTTGCCAAGAAGTAGTGTATGAAGGAAAACCATGCCTTGAACAAGCCGGTTGGCATCTGGATTCGGGTCAGCACCGAAGATCAGGCCAAAAGTGAAAGTCCCGAACATCACGAAGAACGCGCCCGCGCGTATGCCGCCACCCGGGGCTGGCAGGTCAAGGAGGTTTACAATCTGGCGGGCCAAAGCGGCAAGTCAGTCATGCAACACCCGGAAGCCCGGCGCATGAAGCAAGATATTGCCAGCGGCCATATCACCGGCCTGATTTTTTCCAAACTTGCCCGCCTGTCCCGCAACCGGCGTGAGTTGGAGGAATTCTCGGATTATTTTAATCAGTATAAAGCCGATTTGATGTCTTTGAGTGAGTCAATTGACACCAGCAGCGCCGGCGGACGGATGTTTTTTCATTTGCTGGGAGTTTTCGCCCAATGGGAACGCGAAGAAATCACCGAACGGGTCAACGCGTCGGTGCTAACTCGCGCGAAACTCGGCAAATCCATCAATGGCACGTCGCCCTATGGCTATGAATGGCAGGACAAAAAGCTGGTCATCCGTCCCGCCGAAGCCGCCATTCGCCGCAAAGCCTACGAACTTTTTTTGAAATATCGGCGCAAGGGGCAGGTTGCCCGCGAATTGAACGCCGCCGGCTATCGCACCCGCAAGGGGAACATCTGGCGAGATACCTCCATTCTGCGAATTCTAGATGAATCCAGCGCCAAGGGCGTTTATGTGTTCAATACCATGCGCCAGACCGGTGATTGGCGCACTGAACTCAAACCGGAAAGCGAATGGGGCCGGGCCGAGTGCCCGCCGATGGTTTCGGAAGATTTATGGAATCAGGTACAGGAGATTATTGCGGAGCAATTGAAGGCTTGGAAAAAGCCCGGCAAACCGCCAGTGCATTTATTCAGTGGCTTGGCGCATTGTGCGTGTGGCCACAAAATGTATGTTGCCGCCAAGAGCCCTAAATACTTTTGCCGGAAATGTTGCAGAAAAATTGCCATTACAGCTTTGGAAGCCATCATCCTTGACGAATTGAAGGACTTTTTTGGCCAACCCGACCGAGTGACCGATCATTTACAGGCCGCCGAAAGGAATTTGACCGAAAAGGCCGCCTTGCTGGCAACCCACCAGCGGGAAATTCAAAAGGTGCGGGAAGAAATGCACCAAACCCACCAATTGTATCTAAACCGGCAGATTTCCGGCGATGGCTTCCGCGATCTTTACAGCCCGGCGGAAGAACGGATGAAACAGTTGACTGCGGAACTGCCAAGGCTCGAAGCCCAAGTGGATTTATTGAAGGTCAACAAGCTGTCCGTTGACTTGGTTCTCCATGATTCCCATTCACTCCATGAGCGCTGGCCCCAAATGTCGCCAGCTGAAAAGCGCCAAAATATCGAAGCCCTCATCGAAAAAATCGTCATCGACGATGAGAATATTCACGTTTCTTACGCCAAAACGCCTACTTCTATAGAACAATGCAAAAACCTACAGGGGTTAGGGCCAGGGTGAGGGGGCAGTCTATCACTAATTTGTCCCCATTTTGCGCCGCGTCCGCGCCTGCGTAAAGCCCACACAAAACGCCAATCAAGGCAAATCAAACCATCCCATGAAAATACTTAAACTGAGCATGAACAATCAGCCCGTATGGAATCGCCCAAACGCTGGAACCATTTCCCCCTCTCCTGGGGGAGAGGGCCGGGGTGAGGGCGGACAACAAATCAAACTTGCCCCCATCCACCGCTGCATGGGTGTACCACCCGAGAACCGTTTTCCCTCGCAATCAAGGCAAATCAAGCCTCATCAAGCCAAGCGATGAAAATTTTAAACCCCATCTGCCGAGCGCCAACGGCGCGGCCCCATACCAGCCCAGGGCAACGCCCTGGGTTTGGCCCCGCATAACACCAGCCCTGAAAGGGCGTCCCAACCCGCCAATCAAGGCAAAATCCCCAGCAATCAAGCCTCATCAAGGCAAATCAAG
>Ga0208872_1000553_pt1 | contig 26567 bp, 58 predicted proteins | sample CryBogCBH12Aug08_FD_185508 | JGI IMG/M metagenome (GOLD analysis project Ga0208872, IMG submission 185508) | Freshwater microbial communities from Crystal Bog, Wisconsin, USA - CBH12Aug08 (SPAdes) | ecosystem: Environmental > Aquatic > Freshwater > Lake | place: Crystal Bog, Wisconsin, USA...
CTACACTTAAAAAGTTCCGTGCTGATGCTGATGCGAGAACGAAGAAACATGATGCCATTGAAAAGAATTCTGGTGGCATGACTTCTGCTATTGACCGATTACAAGCACATATGAATAAAGAAGAAACTGAATTGGAAAAGAAAGCTGCAAAATACGATTGGTCTAAACGCATGCCAAAACAGAAAAAACCAATTCAACATTATGGTCAAATAGAGTTAAAAAAGAAACAATTGGCTAAATTGAATAATGAAGATGTTACCAGAACGGCAACAGGACTCATTAATAAGGGAAAATACGGCACATCATACACAGGTGACACCGTTGAAACTTCCAAACAAAAAGATTCTAAAGATTTAAATTACTTGAATAAAAAACTCACTAAAGACCTTGAAAAGGGAATGGATGTGCATTTTGATAAAGTTAAAGAAGAAACTGAACAGATTGATGAAATCTCCAGAAAAGCATTAGATACTTATAAAGCAGGTTCATTAGCCAGTTTGAAGAACGCACAAAGTAACAGAGATGCAGCTTCACATGGTAAAGATTTTTCTCCTGCTTTTGCTAAATTGCACAAAAAATCGAATGAGATTGCCAAGAAACGCACTCAAGGACTTATTGGTTATATGCAGAGAAAAGGTGGCATGAAACCATTTAGTGAAGATATCTTCCAAGATGGCCAAGCACCAACGCAGACTTCATTTGACGGGGCTAATGCACCAGATAATACAGAACCAAAAACAAATAGTAGACGGACAGAAATGTCCAAATCAGCTCGTATAATTAAATCTTTATATAAGCATCACAATATGAAGGAAGAGTTATATGATTCTGAAAAGGAAGATAAATCTGTAGCATCTTATGGTAAAAAACCGAAGATGAAAACAACGAAACCGGAAGACAGTTTTGGTGATAACCCACCAACAGCTGCAGCAGTTCTAACTGGTGGTAAGACACTAACTGGCTCAACTAGGGATACTTTGGAAATTGATCCCGAAATGAAAAGACCCACTCGGCCAGATGGTAAAAAACAAGAAAAGAATTAAGATAAATAACAAGTAACAGACATTCAAAGGAGAAAAAGATGTCATCATGGGGAAATAACGATAATGCAGCCAACGCACCATATTGGGCTGTAAATTCAACAATAGCACCAAACAATCCTACACACGCTGAACCAACAGATGTCAATGTAGCATTGCTTTATGGAAACACCACACCAGATGTATATACTACAGATGAAACAATTGGACTATTTGGTATTGATGCCAATGAAGCTCAAGTTGAACATGGTACTGTACATACAGGTTGGGTAATTCGCACAACTGGATCTGGTGGTCGTGCAGGTCGTGTACAAGAAGAAGTTTTGGTTGCTTTAAGTTCAATAATTGGTGATGGTGATACAGTATATGCAAATACTACTGTTACTATTACTGCACAACCAGCAAGTAATTCATCGATTCATGGTGCTGGAAATACTGTAACATTTACTGTTGCAGCTACTTCTGATCCAAGTTTCCCTGTAACTTATGTTTGGCAGTTTAATAGTGGATCTGTATGGGCTAATGCTTCTACCGATACAGTAAACTTCCTCTCAGGTTACACAGGAACAACCTTAACAGCTAACGCTGTGGCAACTACTGCTAATACTTGGCAAGTTCGTGCTGTCGCTACTGCACTTGACCAAACAGTTACAACTGCTAACGCCGTAATCACGATTCTTTAATAGATGTTAAATTTTCGTGAATATGTCACCGAAGGTGGAGATGACGGCATTGCTGTCATTTCCATTTCCAAAGAACATATTGATTGTTCGTTAAGTGAAACTCTTGATGAAATTAATGATGATTTGGAAGATGGACTTGAAGGTCAAAATTATTTAAGTCCATATGGCGGCTGGGTAAGAGCTTCTAAAGTATTGTCATTATACGGCATAATTCTCCCAAATGTCATATTCAAAGATATAAACGATGGTGAAGAAGTTGTTGCAATTCAGCAGTTAGGTCATAAAGTTGGTGCCAACCTAGATGGCACCATAAATATGCAACCAGATGTTTCAGAATACTATTTCTTTTACAGTTATGGTCGTGGCGAGGATGGTTATTACGACACATTCGCCGCCGTTGTAAATGAGGGTGATTTAGATTACTATGTTTCAGATGATACAGAACATTTAAATCCAGAAGGCGAAGAACAACCACCACAAGAATAGTATAATATGTTTGATGATTTGAATGATGAGAATTTTTTAATTTATGCGATGAAGCAGTATAATTCACCGCATTGTATTGTATCCGAATTTGCGAGCGACATTAAACGTACCAAGTATCTCCAACGATTGTTTCGTAGATATAAGGTTACAAAATCCCTCAAAGAAAGATTAATACTAAACCACATTATTTTATTGAATAATGTTTTTGGCTACGATGCAACGGCCAGAATACTATTCTATAAGATAGACGAAAGAGATTATGATATATTGAAAACTTTTTTGTCCTATTTGAATATTATGCCAGATACAGTTTACGGAATTAATGGTAAAAATGTATCAGTCGCTGAAATTCCATTAGACGCTAATGTTGTTGAAATATTAAGAAAAATATAGGAATAGGGAGATTTATCTTGGGAAGTTCAATTTATAGAATTTACGCCGAACATTTAGGCAATAGTAACGTGGCATCGTTTATTGGAAGAACAGGAGAAATCTTTTATGATCCATTGAATGGAGCATTAAGTATTTCTGATGGAGAAACTGTTGGTGGCAATCCGATTTCCATACATACAGGTAATTTGGTTTATGACCATGATATTATTCCAATTGCGGATAATACCTACTCTCTAGGTTCTGAACTATTACGATGGAAATCGGTTCACATTGGTCCAGGAACTTTATTCATTCAGGATCGAAACGATGCAGGACTAAATGCAGAATTAACCGTTATTGATGGTGTGTTACAAATTAACGGCGCAGACCAACTTCAAATTGGACAGTTAAAGTTTGTTAATAATAATATTGAATCATCTTCAGGTGCTACTGATATTGAGATTGGTTCAACAAGTTCATCTGCCAATCTTGTATTTAATCGTAATACATCAATGGCTACAGGTAAAACCATTAGTTGGGGTACATTAACTGGTGACTACGAAACTGAAAAATTCTTTAGTATTGGATTAGATGCTAGTGGTGGTATAGAATCGGCAGGACCAAGTTCTTATCTCAAAACTGAGGGTCAACTTGATTTTAACATTGATGTGAATGGTAATCAATGGTTCTTTAAAAACGATGGCACTTTTATACTTCCTGGTGGAATCAAACCAGCAGATGGAACCACAGATATAGTATTAGGAACCGATGATGGTTCTGATACGGGAAACATCAGCGCATATAGAACATATCAACTTCGTGATGGTAATGATAATGTTCTAATGCAAATTCAAAATGAAGATGGGGTTGGTAAATTAAAATTTGATGGTGGTAGTAATGGTATTTGGTATGATGGTGGTGTAGTAATTAAAGGAGTTGGATATCAGGCTGATAATACTTCTATTCAACCAATGTCATTTAATAGTGCTACTGGAGCAGTAACTTATGGGCAACTAAATTATAATCATTTCGTTGGATTCCCAAGATTACCAAACTATGCCAATGATGCCGCCGCCAATACTGCCGCCGGAACTCCATTAAAAGGTATGCAATATTATAATACAACAACCGATAAAGCAATGGTCTACACCGCTTCCGGTTGGCAGGCAATGAATTAATCCAGATTAAGGCACAACATGAAAACATTTAAACAATTCGTAAATGAACACATCATCAAAACGGGTGATGAATATAAATTGGTGTCTAAGAAATCAGGTAAGAACCTTGGCACAGCAAACAGTCTTTCTGGTATTAAGAAACGTGAAAGAGAAGTTGAATACTTCAAACACATGAAAGAAGATGGTGAAGGTGGTGGAAATTCTGTAGCAGGTATTGCCGGCACAGGTGATACAAGATTGGCTACTGACCAGCGTGAACCTGGTGTTTCAAAAAAGAAGAAATCACCAATTATATCACCAATGGGTAAAAGAAACCCACCGCAGATATAAAATGGATTTCATTCTTAATTCTGTAAAACTCCAACAATGTGTTCCCACAAATAGAAATCATTTAGAGTTGTTTAGAGTATTAAATGATGTTCTACCCAAATATGAAATCAATACTGTAAGTAGAGTTGCAGGATTTCTAGCTCAATGTGGCCACGAAAGTGGTGATTTTAATAAACTTGAGGAAAATTTAAATTATTCCGCAGAAGGTTTATTGACCACATTTAAAAAGTATTTCAAAACTTTAGATGAAGCAAACCATTATGCAAGGCAACCAGAAAAGATTGCTAATCATGTTTATAGCAATCGTTTAGGTAATGGTGATGAATCTAGTGGTGATGGATGGTTATACCGAGGCCGTGGTGCAATACAACTAACGGGATATAGTAACTATAAACTGTTTTCGTTGTATGTTGGAAAGACTATTCCAGACACAGTTGAATATTGTAAAACTATTGAAGGTGCGATTGAGGCATCTTGTTGGTTTTGGAATATAAATGGTTTAAATAGAACTTGTGATAATGACGATATTGTTACCATGACAAAGATTATAAATGGTGGCACTAATGGTATAGACGATAGAAGATATCGTTACGAAAGAAATAAGAGGATACTACCATGATGTGGTTATTAAGTATATTACCTGATGCCGTTTTTTACATAGCTGCCGTTGTTGGCCTGCTTGGGTTTATTGCCGCTTTGTTATTTGGACAAATACCATTCATTGGTTCGTATAGCTTGCCTATCAACATTATTTCTGTTATACTAATAGCCTTTGGTTTTTATTTCAGCGGTGGTATTAGTGTTAAAGATGCACAAGAGAAAAAGGTTGCCGAATTACAACACCGAATTGATGTAGCGGAAAAACAATCATCCGATTTGAATACTCAATTAGTAGAACTAGTTGAAAAGAACAAAAAACTTGCGAAGGAAAAAAATGATGCTAACACTCAAAGACTTAGAGATTCTGCTAAAAAAGACGATGCTAATTGCACCTTTTCTAATGCTACAATCATGCTCTACAACAGTACCAGTCAAAATGGAATTCCCCCAAGTGCCAGCGAGTTACCTGGAGGAGCCTCCGATGTTAAAGCAAGTGAACTCCTCGGTAACGTTGCCGAAAACTACGGCACCTACTACCAAGTAACCGAAAAATTAAAAAATTGGCAAGATTGGTATAAAGGACAAAAACAGATTTTTGAAAGTGTAAAGTAAATGAATTTTCCTTTACTTACACGAATACTTGATAGTAATTTTACATCAGATGATTTTATGTCGGTACTTTTGATTTTTTTATTATTAGTTTTTGGATATATTATATTACGCTGGTTATGGAAACTCAATAGGGATAAAAATAGTACAATTGAGTTTGTTGACCTAATTACCGTTGGTGGTAGATTAAATGAACGCAAAGTAAGCCGTTTTGGTGCATGGATTATCAGTACATGGGGATTCATGTATCTAATACTTAATGGCCAATTATCCGAATGGTACTTTGTGGGTTACATGGGTGCATGGGTAGCTAATGCACTAATCGGTAAAGCAATTAAAGACCCAAATGGTGAAGAATTCCTAACACTAAAAAACAATAATAACGATGGTGAAATCGATTCACCAAACGATAAATAAAGTATTAAGAATAATTAAGAAATAAGATGACACCTGATAATAACCATGTTCCTGCATCCTTTGTGGATTTAACTAAAACAAAAGTGGATATTGGTATTTTGCAGGCTCAAGTAAGCACCCTTACCATGCTTTGTAGTAAGATGGATAACGTGATTGAGAAGTTGGTGGATCAACACGATAGACATCTTGCAAAGGTATATACAGACATGGAAAAGCGTAGGATAGAAAACGATGCTGATGTTAAAGACATCCATGACCGAATTGACGTGGTACTAGATAAAGTATCTGCAACTGAACTAAGGTTACTGGATGAAATAAAAGCATTAAGAACCGAAATGCAAAGCCATAATAAAAATGAAAAAGAAACTTTGGATAAACTCCTAGAGTGGAAGTGGATGATTGTTGGTGGTATACTTGTCATGACATGGTTGTTTTCTCGCATAAATCTTGATACAATAGCACATTAGTTATAAATTAAATTTTACCATTTTGAATTGATATATTATGAGTGTTTTTGTTGATAGGCAGTTCCTGCTTCGGATTTCTCCGAAGCTTCAAAGATTCGCACAGAAAAAGGAAGACCTGTATAATTTCAGGTGCCCTCTTTGTGGTGATTCACAAAAAAATAAAACCAAATCACGTGGTTATGTTTACCGCAAAAAGAATGACTATTTTTTCATGTGTCATAATTGTGGTGCCTCAACCTCCTTTTATAACTTCCTAGATAGGGTTGATCCTACACTCGTTAAAGAGTATGCATTAGAGAGATATAAAAATGGAGACACAAACAACAGCAACTATCCCAAACCGGAATTACAGGAAATCAAGCAAGAAACGCCCAAGTTTAAAAAAGCACTTGAACTTCCTACAATTGACTCTTTACCAGAGATCCATTTTGCTAGATCATATGTTGTTCAGCGACAGATTCCAAAGGCCTTTCAATCGCAATTATACTATGCGGAAGATTTCAAGCAATTCTGTGAGAGTTTGGGGATTGAAAAAGATGGGTTACACGAAAAGGATAAGCGCCTCGTTATCCCGTTCTATGATAAAGAGAAAAACCTTATTGCCATTCAGGGTAGGTCGTTAGGGGAGTCTAAGTTACGATACATCACTATCAAACTACATGATGATAACCCAAAGGTCTTTGGAATGGACAGGATAGACGAGGAGAAGCTGATATACGTGGTGGAAGGTCCTATTGACAGTATGTTCCTCGACAATGCGGTGGCTACAGCAGATTCAAACTTGGAATCCATCACCAAGTTGTATGATAAGTCTAAAGTTGTATTGGTATTTGATAATGAACCTCGTAACAAAGAAATAGTTATGAAAATTGATGAAGCTATAGAAAAACATTATAATGTAGTGATTTGGCCCGAAATGATTGAATCTAAAGACATTAATGATATGGTGCTTGAAGGGTTCTCACCTGACGAAATCCAAGACATTATAAGTAAAAATACCTTTGTAAATTTGAGAGCGAAAGCTGAATTTATCAATTGGAAAAAGATTTAGAATATCATTGTAGTACCTCAACAATAATAATAGAAAGAACACTAACATGAGCGTAGTTAATAGTAACATGGACATAACCCAATCAATTTTATCAGATATCACAGTTTACAATAAATACGCAAAATATATTCCCGAATTAAAACGCAGAGAGACCTGGGAAGAAATCGTTGAACGCAATTTAGCAATGCACATTAAGAAGTTTCCAGCATTAAAATCCGAAATACAAGCAGTATACAAAGAATTCGTATTCACCAAAAAAGTTTTGCCTTCAATGAGGTCAATGCAGTTTGGTGGAACCCCTATTGAAATCTCCAATACTAGAATTTTCAATTGTTCATTTTTACCTATTGATGATATTGATGCATTTTCCGAAGTAATGTTTTTGTTGTTGTCTGGTACAGGTGTGGGTTATTCTGTTCAGAAACATCATATTGATAAGATGCCTATCGTACAAGGTCCTACAACCAAAGGTCGTAGATTTTTAATTGGTGATTCTATTGAAGGTTGGGCTGATGCAATTAAAGTGTTGGTCAAAGCTCACTTCAAAGGTAAATCGGATCCTATTTTTGATTATCGTGATATTCGTCCTAAAGGTGCTCGATTAATTACCTCCGGTGGTAAAGCACCAGGTCCTGATCCATTGCGTATTTGTATTGATAAAATTCAAGCAGTATTAAATGGTGCTCGTGGGCGCCATCTATCAACACTAGAAGCACACGACATTAATTGCCATATTGCTGATGCCGTTCTTTCTGGTGGTATTCGTAGAGCTGCTATGATTGCATTATTCAGTTTTGATGATTTAGATATGTTATCATGCAAAGCTGGTCCATGGTGGGAATTAAGTCCTCAACGGGGTCGTGCCAATAACTCTGTGGTACTCCATCGTGAATATACCACAAGAGAACAGTTTGATGCTGTATGGAAGAAGGTCGAAGAGTCTGGTGCAGGTGAACCAGGAGTTTACTGGACAAACGATTACGATTGGGGCACAAATCCCTGCGTTGAAATTGGATTACGCCCCTTCCAGTTCTGTAATCTCACGGAGGTCAATGTATCAGACTTAGCCGACCAAGACGATTTAAATGCTCGGGCAAAAGCGGGTGCTTTCATTGGAACACTTCAAGCCAGTTATACCGATTTCCATTATCTCCGTTCTATTTGGAAAGAAACCACCGAATTGGATGCTCTGATTGGTGTATCAATGACTGGTATTGGTTCAGATAAAGTAACACACTTGAATATGACACAAGCCGCTAAAATTGTATTGGAAGAAAATGCTAGAGTTGCTGAATTGATTGGTATCAATAGAGCAGCTAGAACAACCGCAGTTAAACCTGCCGGTACAACATCATTAGTGTTGGGTACATCATCGGGTATTCATGCATGGCACAATGACTTCTATGTTCGCCGTATGCGTGTTGGTAAAAATGAAGCCCTCTATCGTTACATGAGTGAAAATCTTCCTGCATTGATTGAAGATTGTAATTTCAAACCACACATTGAAGCGGTCATGTCCTTTCCACAGAAAGCACCAGAAGGATCCATTCTCAGAACAGAATCGTTTATGCACCTTTTAAAGAGAGTAAACAAATTCAGTAAAGAGTGGATTGCACCAGGTCACCGTGATGGATTGAATAATCATAATGTATCTTGCACAATCTCATTAAAAGCCAATGAATGGGAAAAGTGTGGTAATTGGATGTGGGAAAACCGTGAAAGTTATAACGGAATTGCCGTATTACCATATGATGGTGGAACATACATTCAGGCACCATTTGAAGATATTACAGAAGAAAAGTTTAATGAAATGGTACCACTACTACATAGTGTTGACCTATCTAGTGTAATCGAAGAAGATGACAATACAGCACTTACCGACCAAGCAGCTTGTGGTGGCGGTGCGTGTGAAATAAAATAAAGGCAAAGAATGACACAAAAACAATTATCTGGCGATTGCGCCAATTGTGAATCAACCTACAGCATACAATTTATGTCTGAAATGGTTTCACAAGAATTACCTGAACATTGTCCTTTTTGTGGAGAAATTATCGAAGAATTATCCGAGGACTATGTGGACGAAGAAGATGATTTGAATGAAGAAGATTGGGATTAAGTTTTAAGTTTACACTTATCACCGTGCCACCGTTTCATTATTGGATAAGAACCTGATTTATTACAAGTGAGGCAGTTAACTATAATATTATGTTTATGGTTCTTATTTCCAATCAAAGACTTTGAAGTTCCTGGTTTCTTTCTTTTTGAAACTCCTCTCATAAATTCGGATTGATTAAATTCTTTCATCCAAGGCCTTTTTACACCTTGGTGTGAATTCGATATCTTTTGTTTGGATGATTCTGTGTGGGTATAACCTAAAATACCATCTCCACCTTTGGTTGAATTATAACCACTTTTAAAACTATTATATTGTTCTATAAAAAAACATTCCATAGTTTTTAAAGTATAATCACCATCTTTTGATTGGTATACTATTTCCCAAACAAAATTATTCCAACCATACTTATTAATAGCATTATAGAATTTACTTTTTTGTTTTTTGCAAGCCGATTTATGTTCCGATAATCTTCTTGGCCAATTGGAATCAAAACCCAAATATGATTTACCGGTGTTAACACAAGTTGATTTATAGATAGTATAAATATTCATGCTGGCATTCCTATAAAATGTTAGAGTAGGTGGGAATGGGAGTTCCGTGACCTATACTTATTTATATGGGTTAATATGTGGATATATGAAAATAAAGACTTTATTGAGGAACAAATACAAGATAACTATGGTTTTGTTTACCTAATCACCAACCTGACGAATGGTAGAAAATACATAGGCAAGAAATTCTTTTATTCTGCCAGAACCAAACAAGTCAAAGGTAAAAAGAAAAAGATAAAGGTATCAAGCGATTGGCAAACTTACTATGGAAGTAGTGACATTCTTAAGCAAGATGTGTTACAATTAGGCCACGATAATTTCAATCGTGAAATATTACATCTCTGCCAATCTAAAGGTGAATGTGGTTATCTTGAAGCTAAAGAGCAATTTGTCCGTGGAGTTATGGAAACGGATGATTACTATAACACATGGATAATGGTGAGAGTAAGAAAATCACACATCAAGGGCTATAATGCTAGATTACTTAATACCAATGAAGAATCAAAAATTTGATTTCTTAACCTTCCTAGAAGGTGATGTTCAAAACTCAATACAAATCCAAGGCAACGAATATTCCGATCCGGGTGAAAAACTTGGTGGCTCTAGTTTAGGTGATGAATTTCACATTGTTCTTTTTAGAGACCTTGGTGGAGATTCAGATGAATATGGTGAACCAGATTCTTTTGATGCCGTACTTGCCGATCCATTGGAATATATTTCTGGATTAATACCAGCAGGATGGTATGGTATAATTGCTCGTAAGACCACTACATCAAGGCCAATCATCGACAGGATGCTTGACAATTTCAAATAAACCGTGTACCATGTAAGTTAATTGAAACTATTTGAAAGTTTGTTATGATTCTCGTTGACCTAAACCAAGTATTACTATCTGGCCTAATGGCACAGATATCAAACCAAAAAGGTGTTAAACTGGATGAAAATCTAGTACGCCATTTGATTCTCAATATTCTCCGTATGCACATTAGAAATTTCCGTAATGAATATGGTGATGTTGTTCTCTGTTGTGATAATCGTAAGTATTGGCGTAAAGAATATTTCCCATTCTATAAAGCAGGTCGTAAGAAAACCCGTGAGAAGTCCGATTTGGATTGGCATTTGATTTTCGATATGTTAGCCAAATTTAAAGTAGAACTCAAAGAAAACTTCCCATACAAAGTAATTGATGTTGAAGGTGCTGAAGCAGATGATATTATCGGTACATTAGTACCTCGTCATGCACAACACGAAAAGATTTTAATCTTATCAAGTGATGGTGACTTCTTACAATTACAACACTATGGTAGTAATGTCAAACAATATAATCCTGCACAAAAGAAATATGTAAAGTCTGAAAATCCTGCCTTAGAACTTAAAGAAAAGATTATTCGTGGTGATAAAGGTGATGGCATTCCAAACATCTATTCTCCTTCAGATTGTTTTGTCCGTGACCTACGCCAGAAACCAATCACTAAAGGTATGTTGGATAAGATATTACATGAAGATTTAACTCATGCCAATTGGACAGCTGATGCAATATCAGGTTATTCTCGCAATAAGGTTCTAATTGACTTAACACAGATTCCTACAGAGATAAAGGATAGAATTATAAATACGTTTGATGAAACTGTTCCTGCAAAAAGAAACAAATTGCTCAATTACTTTATTGAGCATAAACTTAAAAACCTAATGGAAGTGATTGAGGAATTCTAATGAAAAATATGTATGAAGTATTTGATGAGTTTGAAGAAGTAAAGAGCAAAAAAGATAAAATGGAAGTAATTCAAAAGAATTTATCTAAAGCTTTAGTAGAGGTATTGGAACTTACCTTCCATCCTCAAATCGAATGGTTGGTAAAAGAAATGCCAGATAATTATATTGTTCCAGATACCAAACCAGGAATTTCACGTTGTCAACTTTCTACTGAAATGCGTAAACTGTATTTGTTTAGAAAAGGTAATCCCACAGCAGAAGCATTAACACCAAGAAAACGAAAAGAATTACTTATTCAACTGCTCGAATCAATCGAGCCCCGTGAAGCAGAAGTTATTATCGGCATCTTTAAAAAGGACCAAGGTGTGAAAGGTTTAACATATAATTTCGTAAAAGAGGCATTTCCAACTTTATTGCCATAAATGCACCATAAAGAAAGAATAATTGTCACCTGCGGCGAGTTTGATCCACTAAGTTATGATGAACTACTCATATTACAAAAGTGTCACCTCAAAGGTGATTGGTTAATCGTGGGGGTACATTCTGATTGGTGGATGATGTATGCTCGTGGAGGTTTTATGCAGAGTTACGAAACTCGGCGTGAAATTATTAAAAATATTAAAGTAGTCGATGAAGTATTTTCATTTAATGATTCAGATGGTACAGTATGTCAATTACTGAAAATTATAAAAATTTGTTATCCTAATGCGGAAATCATTTATGTGTCCCAAGAGGATATGCATAATATGCCGGAAACTAAAATTAAAGGCATTACTTTTGAAACGATGAGGTAGGGAGAAAAGAAGTGACTAAATTTGTAGGTAAGTTTCGTAAAAATCAAGATTACAATGAAGATTATGATTATGCAAGAAGCCATCTTCATAGCAAACATCGTAGTGGTGAACATGGTGAAATTAAGAAGTTAAAGAGCCGAGAAATAGAGGAAGTAGAAGAAATGGTAAAAAATGAAGGATGGGACGATTAATTACCATTCTGTTGTCAACCTTTTTCTGATAGTAATCGTTGGATTGGTGTTCCGCTTTCAAGTATAGTACCGGAACCTAGTACCGATGACGGCTTGACAAGTAGACTTTTTTATAGTATAATGGACTCTTAAATCGGAGTTCTATATTATGATTGTTTATGGTTATATTCCAAAATGGAAGAATCGCAGAGTTTTAAAATCCAAAAAACTTCAACACGAAGAATGGTTGGTGTCTATGCAATCCATGACAACCAATTTCAGTAAAACAAAATCCAAAAAGACTACAGGTGCATTTTCATCGCTGAAGATACCAGCTGGTCGTGAATCTCCAAAATACGAATCCTTAGATACAGGTTTTATCACTTGTGGAAAAATATTCCAAAAATATACAGGTGAAAAGATGATGGGTATTGCAACGATGCATAAATCGAATGCTGTACCTGTTTTTACAGATAATGAAGCAAAAGAGATAGCGAGTATGAGAAGATGATATTGAACAAACAAAACATATTGAATGAAAAGATTAAACAAATTGCAATTAATTGCTATGCTGAAACCTATGAATTTGATTTAGATGGTTTTTCTGGTAACCTAGAAAAATTTATTAACTCATTTTCCAAAAGATTGATTATGGAATGCTCTAATAATTTAAAGCTCAATGGGTATGATGATGCCGCCAACCAATTAGTAAAATATTTTGAGTTTAAATCATGATTAATGCAGAAGAATGGCAAGAATATAATGAATATCTTACTGAATTAACAGATGAAGAGCTTGGAATTGAATTGCAATGGTTAGAATCAGTAGGCAAAGCGAAGCAAAGAGGTAGTGTAGTAAGTTGCATTGAGAATGATACTTTACAATAAGGTGAGATTATGTTACAACAATGGGAAGAAAATCAAATTCATCGGGGTATTGATGAGATTATGTTCAATATGAGGCATATTGATCCGCAAGATGTTGCTTATTTTCTAGTGAAGTTCAATCCGAACCTTGCAGAAGAATTAGCAACAGCATTAGAGCAACAAATTTTTGATAAAGATGAAGGTAAAAAACATGAATAACCCAAATGATATTGGTCATTATATTTGGCTTGATGCCAAAGTAGATGATAATGAGATTCCACCGTGGAAACAGCTAGATATTGTTTGCCGTAAGTGGGCTACTCTGTCTGGATTTGAAAAAGACTTGTCGGATTATCAAAAACGCAAAGAAATGTATGAGTAAAGTTTGGAGTACCACTTTCGAAGATGCTAATGATGGTACTGGTGACGGCATTTTAACATTTCCCGAAGAAATGCTTGCAGAGTTGGGCTGGAAAGAAGGTACGGTACTTGATATTTCAGTCAAAGATGGTAAAATCATCTTAAAATCAAAGGAAAGCGACTAAAACACGCTTTTGTTGCTAAAAAACAACGCTTTTTTACATATTAATTGACAAAATGCTTGGATTATGAGATAATGGCCTCTTAAATAGGAAAATTATGCAAAATCTCATTGAATCTAAATCCCTGCTTGCTAAATTAATGGCAACTGAAAATCTCACTATCGAGCAAAAGAACATTCCTACAGCTATGTTTGATGTGAAGAATCGTATTCTTACGGTTCCTGTTTTAGATGACAAAATTACTGGTTTTGAATATGACCTTTTTATGGGTCACGAAGTAGGCCATGCACTTTATACTCCCATTGAGGGAATCAAAAAAGCAATCGCAGAAAAGATTCCACTATCAATCGCTAATGTGATTGAAGATGTGCGTATCGAAAAGAAAATCAAATTCAAATATCCTGGCCTCCGTACCTCTTTTATTAGAGCGTACAATGGACTCTATGGAAAAGATTTCTTTGGTACTAAGGGTTCTGATATTAACGATTTAAACTTTATTGACAGATTAAATCTTCATGCAAAAATTGGTGTTGGCCTTAGTGTTAAATTCAATGATGAAGAAAAAGTCCTATTAAAAGCAGCCGAAGATACCGAAACATATGATGATGTGATTGAAGTATGTAAGCGTATTGTTGCTTTTATGGAAGAACAAGAAGAAGAACGCAAAGCAAGAAAACCAGAAGAAGATGATTCGGATGATGAAGCCGATGGTGGTGATGGTTTTGAAGATTCTGATAATTGGGACGATGAGTATGAAGATTCTGATGATGATTCAACAGAAGGCAATTCATCATCTAGTGAAGGTGATGGGGAACAAGATGAAGAAACCCAACAATCTTCTGGTGAAGAAGAACACATTAAAGGCGATGACCGATATACCTACAAACCTGTAGAGAGTGATCCTGTGCGTGCCTTTACGGATGAAGCATTCAAACAAAATGAAAAGAAGCTTTATGCGGAAAATGCAAAAAATTGGGTTTATGCAAATGTTCCAAAAATTAAATCGGAAGAGGTAATTATCGGATTCAAAAAAATGTATAAGATGTATAAGGATTTTCACGAAGCATCTACATATTCAAGTGGTGGTATTGCCACTAAAGATTTTTTGAAAATTCGCCGTGATACTAATAAGGTAGTTTCTTATTTGGCCAAAGAATTTGAATTGCGTAAAAATGCCGACCAATTGAAACGGACTTCTACTGCCAAAACTGGTGACCTTGATATGAAGAAGATTTATTCATATCAGTTTAATGATGATATTTTCAAAAAGATTTCAGTAGTGCCTGATGGTAAATCCCACGGATTGGTAATGTTCTTAGACTGGTCAGGTTCAATGAGTGACCATCTACTCAATACAGTTAAACAGTTAATCTCTTTGGTAATGTTCTGTAAAAAGGTAAATATTCCTTATGAGGTGTATGCCTTTGCTACACATGAATCACATACTACACCTGAATACAATGTAACACCAAAAGAGAATGATATTGTAATGGGTAATTTCCAATTGTTTAATTTATTGTCCAGTAAAATGACTGCTGGTGAATTTACATACGCAGCTTCTGCTCTAGTCTTTTTGGCCAAAGCACCAAGATATTGTCCTCATTGGATGGTTCTTGGTGGAACTCCTTTGAATGAGGCAGTTGTTTCTGCCATGGATATTATTCCCAAGTTTCAAAAACAATACAAATTACAAATTGTCAATACAGTCTTTTTGACCGATGGTGAAGGACACAATAATCGTAATGTTTATAAAACTCTTGACGATGGTAGAATATATCCACAAGGATTTGAGTATTCTTTCCGTAGAGAATATCCGGGTTTAGTGATTCGTGATCCAATTACAAAACATGAGGAACGTGTAGAGAATATATACAGCAGTAATGCTCAAACAGGTGCTTATGTTAAACTGTTGAAAGCACGTACCGGTTGTAATGTTCTTGGTTTCTATGTAATTGGTGGTCGTGATTTTGGTAGAAAATGTTTGGATTTTTATCCAAAATTATCCACGACAGCCTATGATTTAATTAAATCTAAATTCCGTAAGAACAAATACGCCGTTGTAACAAATGCGGGCTTTGATGAGTATTATGTTCTCCGTTCAGAAGGTTTGGACACAGAAGAAGATAGTACCTTTGAAGTAAAAGAAAACGCAACCACCCGTGGTTTAGTTTCCGCATTTAGTAAATATGCCGGTGGCCGTGTGGCCAATCGTGTTGTTCTTAACCGATTTATAGGATTAATATCATGATTAACGAATTAGTAACATTCTTTGGTGCTCAGGGACACCGTTATGCTGAAATAGCATTTTTTGCAAGTTGTGTGGTAACGCCCATGTGGATCGTTGATATGGTTGACGATGTAACAGGTAATCGCCTCACTAAATTTTTTAACTCGGAAGAAGAGGCCGAAGATGCGGCTAAACTCTTTGCCTTTGAAGGAATCATAAAATGATGGTACAACAAAAACTGGATGAGTATGTTGATGGAGATAAAAAAGCAGTAATCTACAAATACGATGCCATCTATACTGTAGACCTGTTTGTCGGTGGAATACTAATATCAAAGCAATCTTCTTTGAGTGAAGATACTGCTAAAGTTGTAGCCGAACAATTTATTGGTAGAACACGACCAACACTATTGAACGAAAATGGCCAATAATATAATTGAGGCCGAAGATTTCAATCCAAAACGAATTTATGATGCACTAATCAAACGATGTAAAGCAATTAAAGTTTGGGAGATTCGGTGTATTGTAGATGAAGGTTGGATGGGAGTTGCACCATTTAAAATGAGAATTGAAGATGGTGTTTTTATCTGCCAAGTAATTGCACCCACTAAACGAGATGCTTTTATTATGGCAGCAAACAAATTACCAGTTATAAGATTTTTGACGAAACAAGATGATGAATGAACAAGTAAAAGAAGCACTACTAATTACACAAGAAGAATGTGCTGAAGTAACCCAAGCAATTTCCAAAGTATTTCGTTTTGGTTTTGATTCACAATGGCCAGTTGGTACACCACCTAATAGAGAACGCTTAGCTCAAGAAGTCGGTGATTTATTGGCGATGATTGATATTCTGGTCGAATCTGGTGTAATCTCGGATTCTTTGGTAAATCAATCCAGAAAAAACAAACGAAACAAACTAAAAACTTGGTCCTCATATAATTGATGGATGTCAATCAACTTATTGCCTTTCTAAAACGAATATATGTCTGGATTCCAGTTAATAACCCCATGCGCCAAGAAATCAAAGAAGTGGTACATAAACTTGGTGGAAGACTGTAACCACAAGGCTGTTGTTTCCATACAACACCATGGTTGACAAACCCACCAATTCCTGTATAATGGTTTATATTGATTAGGAGAGTATTAAAAAATGTCGTACATTAAAGACTTCATAATGTGTATTATTGAAGATTATGAAAATGATTTAACTATTGAAGATATTGCTTTTACATATGATATATCGGAAAAGCAAGTTATTCAAATTTTGAAAGATTGTGGAAAATACCTTCCCTTTAAGGAAGAATAAATTATGACTAAATCAGGACAAAAACTTTTAGTGTTGCTTCCTCTTATTGAGGATTACCAACGTTACATTGAAGAGGATTATAATAAGAATACTGGCCATAGTAAGTATTCTGTCAATTTGGGATTTACGACAGGTATGGAAGCAGGTACGAAGTATGTCAGAATTTTTCATTGGTATGACCATGGATCTTCTTATAAACAAAGGTCTTGCCATTCATTCGTTGATTTGAATACGGGTGATATTTGGAAAGCGGCCAGTTGGAAAGCACCTGCAAAGAACTTTCCCCGTGGTAATGTAAAACATAAAGATTCATATTCTAATATTCGATGGACGGGTTGTTAATCATGGGTTTATTCACACAGAAACAAACACACAAAGCTGGTACATTGAAACAAACTAAAAAGACTAATAATAAAACGGGTACCTCAAAGACCCTTTTTGAACGAGTTAAACCTAAGAAGAAGAGCAAGTAATCGTGGACAAATTCTATTTCTTTGATATCTCCGTATATCATTTAAACCTATTATCCTTTATGTTGGGTGTCACTTGGGCATTTTTCAATCAAGGGTTATTCGGTAAGAAGATTGGACTTTATATCTTTTTATATTTTGGTGGTTTAGCCGCATGGTATGGTGCATTACTTTGGATGTCCGTACAAATACAAAACGCACCTAAATGAACAATACTTGGAAAGACATTATTGGTATTACAGCCCTCGCTATTGGATTAGTGGGGTTTATCGTATATGAACATGGTAATGATATTCATGTCAAGGTGTATGATTGCTCTCTGGCTGAAATTTCACCAGACTACCCTATTCAAGTAAAAGAACAATGCCGTAAGATAAAGGTAATCAAAATATGAAACCTGATTTTTCTGATATTATTATTGACTTATATGCTCTTGCATCCCAGCTGGATGACAATGACACCAGTTTTAAACTAAAGACGATTGCTAACACTATTGCAAAACTTGGTAATGAGTACCACGAACAGAAGGAACTCTCCTATGAGAAAAACTAAAGACTGTTATGTGAACACTTGGTATTGGCGTTTAGTCGAGAAGTGGTTCTCTATTCTACCGATGTGTGATGAACGATGCAGAGGCCATGATACTTGTCAGGTACCCAAATGTAACCAAGATTGTAATCAAGGACGAAACTGCGATTGCAACAAATAAACGCAACGGGCGACACTTAAACATTTAATCGTATTGATAGTATTGGAGTATACAAGTTTCTTTAGACGCTTCCGGCGCTTCCGAGGCTTTCCCAATAGATACCACTTTATACCACCTAATACTTACTTGAGCGCCTCAATACACTTTTATGCTACTTCAGAAAACTTATAATACCTCAGCAAAATGGGATCACTCTGCTAATTCTTGGTGGATTGGCGAAGTAACCTCATACCGCTGGACAGACAACAAGAACAAACCCATATCAAACTGGTCAGATTTAGATACTGCACTACAATGGATTATTGACTATAATATTAAGGAACAACAATGACCACATACAAAGGCTTTCAACTCAAAACAGGAGAGATTCTCTCCATCAAATACAATATCGATTCTCCTCCAAAGTATTTCTTGGACGAGAAAGAGATTTCGCTTGTCGATTATTGGTATCTCTACCAGAATGGAACCGTAGAGAAGAATATCGAAATAGTCAAAGAATCCCAAAAGACTTATTGGGCTCTATTAAAAAGGATCTTTGGACTAAAGTAATGTGGAGACCAATGCTTCGGGAAGATATACCCTCAGTCGTGTTTGTTTCTGGTGGAGTATGGGGTGCAAACTACTATGAATCCAAAGAAATCTTCCTCAACAAACTCAAGTATTTCCCAGCAGGATGCAAGATGTATGGAGATAGTGGTTATGTATTTTCTCATCCATGGACACTACACTCTCCACCCAACCTCGATGAACCTCTAATACTTACTTACCACATTCACGATATTGCTCTATTACCCTCAGTACGAAACAAAGGCCTCTGTACAGAAGTTGTAGAAGAAATACTAATGAATCATCCTATCGTAACCTTAGTGGCCGCAAACAATACAGAATCCTTTTGGAAACGATTTGGCTTTGTAGAACAATCCTTAGTTAGTTACGGTACCTATATGAAGAGGTGTATGTGAATCCCCTCTTGCTCTTACAATCCACCATTAATACTCTATGGTTCTGGACCTATGGTATTATAGTAGGATGGGGAGCGAGTTTCACTATTGTACTGGCAGTTCTTATCGTGTTTTTCATTAGGTTGCTTCGAATGACCCGTAGAATCAATGCACTAGAATCACGCATCGTCACCGCCGAGAGAGAAATCAATATTGCTCTACGGGAGCTCCAGAAAAAAAATTAGGATTCACGAAAAGTAAAAAACGAAATCCTTGTGGAAAGCTCCAGAAAATAAAAAATAGAGAAAAAGAGTTTGACCTGGAATACGTTTTTTTACTAACGCTTGTCCTCTACCCCTCCTCCCCCCTCCACCTATAGTCGGAATCAGAGTGTCCGCCTAGGAACTCGCTGTCATTCCGAGAGCAGTATCCGAGCCCTATCCCCATTCAGTCCCCGAGGCGTTTTTCATGCACCCCACCCCTATGCCACCGAGAGCCATCGAGAGGCACATCCTATCCCATCCCATCCAATCCGTTGCGCCAATACAACACTATCCATCCAAACCGCATCCCAGTTGCAATACTTGACCTGCCTGCTATACTATTATTGAGCGCTTGACAACCCTACCAAAGCGTGTATAATGGTTTTATTGAGTGAAAAAAGACAGAAAAATTCCATAGTTGTTTCCATACAACACTTTTCCGTCTGAACCCATAAGGAGCATTATCCAATATGACACAAGTACCAGTCGATATTAAGTCATTATCCATTACTGAATTAAAACAGTTATTGGCCAGAGTTAATACTGATTTAGCTTCTATTAAACGGGCTAAGAGAGTAACTGCTAAAGCGGCAGTAGTTAATGCAATATCGGATTTAGCTGAATGTAATATAATCGCTAAGTCATTTACGGGCAATAAGCAAGTTAATCCAGTGCAAAATGCGAAGCTTAAAGCAGATATTCAAATACAGAAGGATATTCTAGAGTTTATGAATAATGGCGGTATGATTATCACTAGAAAACCCCGTAAGAGTAATAAAGCATTATCCATGATGTCATTATGCAATAAAGTATCATTATAATATTCCTGGATGGAGAGCAAACCGAACCGATTAACTCTCCAATGCGGTTATAGTATATTTACCAGTATTAACCAGTAGTACCATTTTATCAATTATATAAAGGATTTACCATGTTTACACCATTCTGCTCTGCTGACCTATTAACTGTATCATTAAAAGATAAGCGTGCTCTATTATCTCAGTTAAAAGCAAGCATTAAAAACGACGTTGCTATTCAAAAGGAGACTAGATTATCTATTAAGTCTAGTAAAGAGAAAGCAGCTAAATCGAAAGTATTAGCTGCCATTAAAGCGGCAGAGATTAAGCTCGCTAAATTGAATGCCAAATTAGCTGCATAATGCTCTGATATTATTTACGATAATCTTTAGTGGTATCTCATTAACTCTTTGATATTATTAGAGATTATCAGTAAGTAATAATAAGGTAATAATGCTCAGGAAACCATGCAGGAATATATTGGATTACTCGGTAGGTGGCATATAAAGACTTAGCTTCATTATCCAGTGATATTCTGCGACTATTATCACGACTATATTACTTTTGGTTATTACTAACACTTTTTGACACTTTTTCACACGATTATACACAATAAGGACATAATATTATAATGACTTTCACTATGACATTAGTAAAATATAATAATACTATTGTTCGGCTTGTAAGATATTCTGAATCGGTATTATTCTCTACCGATAAAGATTGGTTATTATTAGAGTATGATATTCATTTACCTGAGCATAAGCGGCATAATCGTAAATGGGTATCATTATCTACTCGGTTTGAATGGATGAAAGAATTTTAAATGTATTTTAAATGTATTATAAGGAGTATTATATGAGTTTATGTAAGAGAGATTTAATTGATTTACTAGAGAAAGCATCGGTATTATTGGATACTGTTATTACTGAATGTCCAGATGATAATGATTTGGACGATATGGATTCACCATTTACCTTCTTGGTTAATGCAGCTGGTGATATTCAAGATGCTATTAACTTATTAGAACAGGAGTAATGATTATGAGTAGAATGAAGCGTTTGGTTGAAGATTTTAATTATTACTTTGATGATATTCATGGTGATGTAGTATTGGCAGGTATTACATTCTCTCCTGCTGATATATTAAAGGAAATGGATCCTATTGCCTATAATGAGGAGTTTAATCATTATATGGATGATTTGGATATTGATTTATATTCGGAGGAAGTAGAATGATTGATAATGTTATATTACCGATTATTGGTGTGGTATATGTTATTATCACTATTGTTAGTATTCAATTACATTATGGTGCATTATAATGTTATATACTTGTGGTGGTGATATATTTGAAAGTTTAGAATTAGCCATTCAATATGCTAATAATGAATATATGCGTTTAGGCATTATATTGGGAATTGAAAGAGTATATTAAGTTAATAATAATGGGGGTGTTGTTCCGATACAACGGTATTTGATTTATCGGCCAATAATAGTTATTGGAATGTGCCAGAATGATTGTGTTATATTCCAATACGAGTATAATGGTTTTTTAACTCAGAGATAAAAGGATATTATGTCATATTATTATGTTAATGTTCAAATACTAATAGAATCAGATAATGAAGATAATGCAAGAAGTGATATTGAAAGTTATATTGATAATCTAGTGAGTAATGTAAAAAATAAAGATTTACAAGATTATGCAATATTAGATTGTGCAGAGCAAGAATAGACGATTTATAGTAACTACTAACATTATAGTAGTTATTAGTAAGTAGTTTATTAGTAGTATGAGTAATTTAACTCGATTGTAAATTTTGAGAAGGCATTATATGAAATTATTATCAGTAGGTAATCCAAAGACATTAAAGGGAATGAAGCAAGGTTATAATACTTACATTATGCACCTTGCACCAGCATCATTATCTGGTCATAATACTTGTCCTAAAGCGACAGCAGGTTGCATGGCAGCTTGTTTGAATACGGCAGGCAGAGGTGGTATGTTTAAAAAGGGCGAGAATACTAATACTATTCAAAAGGCTCGTATCCGTAAAACTCAATTATTCTATTCTAATCGTGACGAGTTTATGTCCTTATTAGTTAAAGATATTAACTTAGCCATTAAGCAATCAGCAAGAATGGGATTAACTCCAGTTATTCGTTTAAATGGTACATCCGATATTAGCTGGGAGAAATATCCAGTTAAAATGGGTAATGTTACTTATTCTAATATCTTTGCGGCATTTGGTTTCTTGCAGTTTTACGATTATACAGCAGTATTAGGTCGTAAAGTTAATAATATCAGTAACTATTCACTAACATTCTCCGCTAAAGAAAATAATGATTTGGATATTATTAAAGCGATTGAACAGGGACTTAATGTTGCGATGGTGTTTGATTTAAAGAAAACAGTAGAGATGCCGGCATATTATGAGAATAGTTATATGAAAATGCCAGTATTTAATGGTGATGAATCTGATTTAAGATTCCTTGATCCAAAAGGCGTTATTGTTGGATTATATGCAAAGGGCAAGGCCAAAAAAGATACTACTGGTTTTGTAAAGAATTTCAATTATATTCCAATTAAATTAGCTGCTTAATCATTACATAATCTGTTATATTTTCCTATATATTTGTATAATTTATAAATTATACAAAGGAGAATATAATGGATTGGAGTAATAAAGAAGAAGTTAATGCTTATAATAGAGAATGGCAAAGAAAAAGAAAAGAAAGAGATTCTGAATTACATTCAAAAGAGCATAAAAAACAGTTTGAAAAGTATTATATCAGTATTACTGGTCGAGCAAGTCATATGTTGAATAATGCCAGAGCACGAGCAAAGAATAAGGGGTTAGTATGCACTCTCACTAGAGATTGGATAATGAGTAAATTGGATATTGGATTATGTGAGGTTACTGGTTTGGCATTATCTGTTAATATTAACGGTGGCAAAGGGCATAGAAATAACCCATTCTCACCTAGTATCGATAGAATAGACCAAAACGGTGATTATACACCCGAGAATTGTAGAATTACTTGTTGGATTTATAATAGAGCAAGAGGTGCTTTTACTGATAATAGTTTTGATATTATGGTAGAAGCTTTACAGAATAAAAAGGAATAATATGAGCACAGGTTACAAAAAAGTAAGATTAACTATTGAAATGGTTGTGGAAGATGCCGATAAACTGGCATGGGTAGCAGAATCAATATGGGAGCAATTCAATCGTGGTGAGGATATCACCGATTGGAATTATGAGGTTCTTGAAGGTGATGTGCAACCCATACACGATGAAGCAGCGTAGTTTTATAGTAACCATTCTATGAGTGGTTATTAGTAAGATTATTAACAGAAGGAGTATTATATGAGTTTTAATCGTGAGGATATGATAGAGGCTTTAATCAATGATGATATTGATTCTATCATGGTTTCTAAAAATGAATTTAATGATGAATCATATATTGATAATATTTTGCGGGTTGGACATCGTGGTTATGAAGATTATGCCAATGCTGAGTTAATGGCCGAGTTAATCGAAAGAGATATGGTTGGTCGTTTAATGAAAGAGTCAGTTTAATATGAGTAGATTTATTGGTGATAATGTGCGGGTAAAAGGTTTAATGGGTAATCCATTATATTCTGGCACCGTATTATCTTCACGATATATTGGTAATGAGTTAATGTATGAGGTATTATTGGATACTCCGCTTCAATTTAGATGGAGAGATAAACCGACTGAGATTATGTTATTAACTAATGCGGATATTGAAGTGGCCTTATGTTGATATTCATTATATTGATTATTGCTTGTATTATATTGATTATCTTGAATATTAAGTCGAGATAATGATTATGTGCCAAAATACAACGGAGTATAATTGATTATTGCCAATATTATCTATTATGTGTTATAATGGTACATTATTAAAATGAAAGAATATATGAATTTAGATTATAAACAAAAAGAAGATTTGATGAAAATGATATTTGCTAAATGGCAGGCACCAACAGGTTTTCGTTCCTCATACAAAGGCGTGCCAATGGACAATTACAATGGTATCAAGCAGTTTATTGATTTCACCAAGTATTATGTAATGTTTAGAGGTCCCCGTCCTCATTTTGGCCAGAGTTCTACCCGTAAGCGTGATGCTAAGGCGTTTGATATTTACCAATTTAGTGACCGTGATTGCCGTGAGAATCGTTTAGAGCGTGAAGCATTTGCTCGTGGTGTTCATTGGGCTAATGCAAGAAGTCATTGAGGTTAAAATATGAGTAGAATTACTAAAGAAATGGTACAAGCCATTGTAGATTATGAAATGAAATCCGTCAAAGGTATGAAAAAGGCCTATTTGTTTCAATTGGTGCGTGAATTGATTGAAGAACGCACCTATGAATTAAGTGATGAATCTATTGTAGATTTTCATAATGATATTGAGAGAGGTTTTGTATGAGTATCAGTAATATTGAAAGAATGGTAGATGCCTTGATTAACGATGAAATGAATATGATTCGTTCCATGAGTTTGGATGAAATGGACGATTATGTTTATACATTGGTTCGTGAGAAGTTTGAAAATATGCCTGAACGCCATATTATTGAAGAATATGAAAGGTTAGCATGATTGAATTTGAAGATTTGTTAGATAATGTGAATGTCGAGGTTAAAAAATACCTCGATTCAATGGAAATGGTTTCTGCTGATAAGGTAGGTTTAGACATTAGAGCAGGTTATGAATTGTTTGTAGGTGAGGAATGTATTGCTGTTCATTCTTCACAGGATCGTGCCTTGAAGTATTATGGTGGGTTTGAATACATCAATGATATGGATAGAACCCAATTAGGTGACTATGTATTTTATTCTAATAATGCCACTAGAGTTGCAGATTGTTTGGATTATCTATTAGAGAGTGACCTTGCACCAGATGGAGTTGAATAATGACTAATATTGAATTGATTGATAAGTTACGCCAAGCACAGCATCTATTGTCGGATGTATATCATTGGGCGTGTGAAGAACAAGAATCCAAACTATTGAAAAATAGTGAAGTGGCGAATCAGATGAGCTGTGCTGATTCTTGTATTATTGAAGCATTAGATAATTTAAGTTGGGACAGAGATGAATAATATTTCATTGAGAGAAGTTGGTATGAATAATATCTATGTGGTAAAATCTGGCATATTAGTTGATTTTGCTGGTTGGGAATGGTTGACTTTAAGAGCCTTTACTGACCGTGAAAAAGCACAAGCATGGATTAAATCAGAAATCAAGCGTGATCCAAGTTTTAATGAGGATCGTGATTCATATGAAATTGACGAGGTAACATTGTATGAGTGAAATTAATATTGATGATTTTATTCTGACTGAGGTCGGTGTCTTAAACTTTGGCATTGATGGTTGGGACACCTATTACAATGTGCATAATCATACTGGCGCACTAACCCATGATGATTTACATAATAAGGCTCGTGAGTATTTCTGGCATGATACAACGGCAGAAGCAGGTTCATATTTCTGTAAATCGGTATCGGTGTATATGAATACATTGTATGACAAAGATGCCGCTTTTGAAGATTTGCCGTTTGAGTTAATTTTGGTGGTTCACCACCGTTATGATGTTTAATAGAAAGAATAATATGAATACATGGGATTTTGTAATTAAAGAGTTGAAAAGCCTTCAACAAGGCTTTGAGGATCCACAACCTATCGTGGAACTATATGTTGAACAATATCTATTAAGAGGTTATAAAATTACAAAATGATGATTACTGTACCCATTGATAGTAGAACCGCCGATAATCTTGTTGTGGAACATTTGAATGATTGGCGAGAGTATTTGGTTTTAGAGACCAATGCATTAT
>Ga0208872_1000554_pt1 | contig 26555 bp, 26 predicted proteins | sample CryBogCBH12Aug08_FD_185508 | JGI IMG/M metagenome (GOLD analysis project Ga0208872, IMG submission 185508) | Freshwater microbial communities from Crystal Bog, Wisconsin, USA - CBH12Aug08 (SPAdes) | ecosystem: Environmental > Aquatic > Freshwater > Lake | place: Crystal Bog, Wisconsin, USA...
AAACTTCCGAGGCGGAAGCCGCCGCGTAGTCCCGCAACTGCAAAGTTTCCGTGGTTCCTGCGGAAACAGTCTTGCTTACCGGCCCTACTGGCGCCGGTAAAACCGACCTTTCCCTCCAACTCGCCGAGCGAATTGGTGGAGAGATAGTCTGTGCAGATGCCTTTCAGGTTTACGCCGGTTTACCAATACTTACTTCCCAGCCTTCGACTTCCCAAAAGAGGATTGTTCCACACCACCTCTTCGGCTGTGTCAGACCTACAGAAACTTACGATGTAGGCCGTTATCTTCGCGATGCGCTTCCCCTTATCCATGAGATCATTGGACGGGGAAAGGTGCCGATCGTCGTAGGCGGTACTGGACTCTATGTGAAGGCGCTGCTTGGAGGCCTTGATGTCTTACCTGGAAATGATCCCTCACTGCGTGAGGAATTTGCAAAGCTAACCCTCTCCGAGCTCGTCGCTCGTCTGAGAAGCCTTGATCCTTTTGCTGAAAGCATGCTGGACCTTGCCAACCGACGACGCGTCGAACGGGCCATCGAAATTGTGACTCTTACTGGAAAGCCGCTCTCAGAATCCCGCAGGGGAACTCCGAAGCCACACAAGTTTCTCAAGGCACTTCTCATCGTGCGTGACCGCGCAACCCTCAACGCCCGCATCGCCTCCAATGTGCAGTCGATGTTCGATCACGGCGTTGAGAAGGAGGTAGCTTCTCTATCGGAAGGAAAGACTGGGGTAACTGCAGCCATGACTCTGGGATTGCGCGAGATAAGAGCACTTCTGCGTGGGGAAACGACCAGCATTGAGACTAAGAATGCAATGATCGTTTCCACGAGACGTTATGCCAAAAGGCAAATGACTTGGTTTAGGAATCAGCACGGGTTTGCCGAGCTCAACCCAGACGATTTTCCCGACATTACGGCAGCTGTAACAGAGATCATTCGGTTGCTGGATCTGTGTTCGGTAGAATAATGGAGCTTCTCTGACGAGGAGTTGCATCGCCAAAAAATCCTTGGGAGAACATGAATATCCGGCTGCCGACATCAAAATGTGCATAACATATCGCAAGTCGTTTTTTAAGCCGATTTTCCGCCTCAACTCCTCCTAGGCGAGTCCTCGTTCTAATCCGTCAACGGTAGAAAAACACTAAACGTAGAACCTGCACCGGGTTTGCTTTCTAAGGTGACTCTTCCCTTGTGTGCCTCGACAACATTTTTGACAATGGAGAGTCCGAGCCCCGTACCCCCAGTCTGCCGGTCCCTATCTCCACCAACACGATAAAAACGCTCAAAAAGGTGCCTCTGATCCTGAAATGGAATTCCCGGTCCATTGTCACGAAAACTCACGCAAAGTTCGGCGCCACTTGCAATTGCGTGGATTTCCACCCTGCTCTCCTTGCCGTCTCCTGCAGGCGTTCCGTGACGCAGGGCATTGGCAAGAAGGTTGGAAAATGCCTGTTCGATTCGATAGGCATCTACTCTCACATGTGGCAATGCGTCTGGAATCTCGATTCGAACTGTTACTCTTCTATCATGAATCTCCTTTTCGATTTGTTCGATCACATTGGCTAGAAGAGGAGCTAGATTCACCGGTGTTTTCTCGAGCCGTACTTCTTTTTCTTCCATCCGGCTGATAGTCAACAGGTCCTCGATTAGATTGTTCATTCGATCTGCGTGTCTCCGCATCACCGTGATCGACTTCTTCATCATTTCCTTTCCAACCCCCCCAAGCTCAAGAGTTTCCAGATAGCCATTAATGACCGAAAGGGGGGTGCGAAATTCGTGGGATACATTGGCTACAAATTCCCTCCTCACCGCCTCCAACTCCCGAAGTCGAGAAACGTCATGCATCACGAGGAGAACACCCTCTGGTAACTCCATCTCAGTTGACTTTAGGCAGACGGCCGTGACCATCAGGCTGCACGGGTCGGAGCGTCCGGCAATATTTAGGTTTAGCTCGCAACGCTGGATCTCACGGGTGCCGAAGGTGCGTTGAGCCAATTCCTGCAGATCGTGACTTATACATGCTTCCTGGAGCAAAAGCCCCGTAGAGGAACCTTGCAGGTTGAACATTGCTGCAGCTGCTTTATTGACGAGGCGGATTTTAAGGTCACTCCCGGTGACAATCACCCCTTCTGTCATGCTTCCCAGAATAACGGACGTGCTCATCTCCTCCTCAGCCAAGACTTTTCTCTGACGAGCCAAGGTCTCGGCTGTGATCCGCAGGTTATTGACTGCTTCGCGGAAAAGACCAGGACCCCCCGACATGATCGTAGGTCGATAATCTCCTTTGGCCAACCTGTTGAGCATGGACAACAATTCCCGTGCTGGAATAACTACATTAAAAAACAACCACAAAAGCCCCCAGACAAGGAGCGCCGAAGTGAATATTACCGCGAGCACTACTCGAATCAGTAAGTTTTAGCCGGCAGTTGAAAGCGGTATCCCTCCCCTCTGACCGTCTCGATGAGGAAGGCATGGCCTCCAAGTTTTTCCCTCAGACGCCTCATGTGTGTGTCCACTGTGCGGGTATCGATGCTGTTGGTGTAGCCCCATACTTCCAACAGGAGATCCTCGCGGGACAATATGCCTCCCTCCTTGGAAATCAGAAGAGAGAGCAACTTGAACTCGGTAGTGGTCAAATCCAGACGGCTTCCATCCACGGTTACCTTCAGTGAAGTCCGATCCAAAACAAAAGGGCCTACTGCAGATGTCTCGGATACCGGCGTTGCCCGACTCCGACGCAGGAGAGCTTGGAGGCGGAGCACTAATTCACGAGGACTGAAAGGCTTGGGCATGTAATCGTCCGCACCCAGTTCCAGCCCCTTAATTCTGCTCTCGGATTCGCCCTTTGCGCTCAGGATTAACAATGGTATGGATTGGGTTCGTGAATCGGATTTCAGTTTTTTAGCAACCTCGAAGCCGTTCAACTTGGGAAGCATGATGTCGAGTACAATTGCCCCCGGACGTTCTTTTTCGGCAATGGCAAGGCCCTTCAGTCCATCCGCTGCATCAAGGACGCGAAATTTTGCCTTTCTCAAATGATAACGGATCAAATCCAAAACATCGGTTTCGTCTTCAATCACCAAGATGGATTTGGGCACGGTGCTTGATGAAGTCATGTTCCAAGGAGCTAACCGAGAGTGGCCGCTTAAGCAAGAGCCACCTTAAAGGAGACCTAAGTTCAAAAAAAAGCGGGCCACCTGATTCGTTCCGGAAAAACCATGAAACCGCAACGAGGTGGCCCGCGCCCAACTATAACCTAATAGCTTTGACCTCTCACGGGATCGCCCGTTCAAATTGTTTTCCATTCTTTTATTTTGGTTCAAACCCTGCTTAGTTATTTGCTGTCACTTTCCCCCGGTGGCTCTGTCTACCTTTATGAAAACCATCGGCGTGCTGACATCAGGAGGAGATGCTCCCGGCATGAATCCAGCAATCAGATCAGTAGTGCGGACTGCCATCCAGCAGGGCTGCCGCGTAGTCGGGATCAACAATGGATACGATGGAATTTTTGACGGAGATTTAGATGAACTGGGAACTCAACTTCTCTCCGGCATGATTGATCGCGGAGGAACGATCCTCCAGTCCAGTCGCTGCAAACGGATGTATACACACGAGGGAACCGACCACGCCCTCCGGTGCCTTCGTGATCATGACATTCAGGGACTCGTTGTGATTGGTGGTGATGGCTCCCTGACGGGTGCAAGGGAACTCTCCTCCAGAGGCATGCCTGTCGTCGGGATTCCAGCAAGCATTGACAATGACTTGGCTGGAACGGAAATGGCAATCGGCGTTGACACGGCGGCTAATACGATCATGCAGCTGATTGACAAGATCAGGGACACAGCACGCTCACACCGTCGCTGCTTCCTGATCGAGGTGATGGGTCGCAATTCCGGTTATCTGGCGCTCACCACCGCCATCAGTTGCGGTGCCGAGATCGCCGTCATTCCAGAATATTTCTACAACATGGATAGGATTATCGCCTTGCTTCACAAGCGATTTCGAGAAACACGGGACAACTCCATCATCGTACTTGCAGAGGGAGTCTGCGATGCGGATACCTTTATTAGCCATATGCAAAAGGCGGTCCCCACCGGAGAATTCGAGCAGGAGATTCGCAAAACTGTCCTTGGTCATGTGCAGCGTGGAGGCATTCCATCGCATTTTGACCGTATGCTTGGCGCTCGTTTCGGCGAGCTGGCCGTCATGGGTTTGCTTCAACAGGAAACAGGCTGCATGACCGCACTTGCAAAGGGTCGCACCACCCTTGTGGATTTCGAGCTGGTCATCGGAAAGAAGAAGCACCCCGCTCCCGAGTTGATGAGGCTTGCCCGAAATCTTCAAATTGATTTCGGCGATCCCGTGGAAGTTTAGGGTCCACGCACGAATTTCAGGATATAGCCATGGAATCACTTCTAACACTTTCCATAGGGGAGTACAGCGCCGTTGAGATTACCCTCCGGTTGGCCATTGTATTGATCTCGATGACGGCGCTTCTCATGGCGCTGGCAACCGGAAGCGTTGCGCGGCAAGATCGGATGACTCTTATCGTCCCTGCCGTCGCCCTTGCTGGGGCAGCATGGTTCGAATCAAGCGTCTGGGTCGGATGGAAAGAGGCCTTCGAGTTGACTGGATCTGCCTATTCTGTCACTGGCCATCTCTTAGCAGGAGAGGATCGAATTATGGCATGGTCACTCGGTGTTCCCGCCACTTTGTTTGCTATTGGTATGGCATGCCTCCCGCGAGGGAGGCATCTGATATGGCTGGCTGCCGCCGCTGTAGTGCTGGCACTCGCAACTCCATTCTCGAACATTGTTTGGTTTATTCTGTATTGTTGGATTTGCTGGCAGATTAGACCCGGACTTTCCGGACGTCGTCCATCAAAAATCTGCATACTTGCCGCCCTGACCAGCATCGCCATTGGATTCCTGTTGAACACACTCGGGGCTCTTCACTTATTTGCCTTTGGTGGAGTGGCAAGCATGGAACTTGTTCAAGGCGAAATCTCCCGCTCCATCATCGACATCATTTCCCTAGTGTCACCCGCCGTCTTTTTATTGCTAAATATTCTAGCCTTTCCGAGACAGCAACCCGTGGATGCCGAATAGCTTCACTTTCGAGAACTCCCAATTTTCTGATTTCTTTCCCAGAGCAGTTCGTCACAGTGTTGGAACTCAACTGGACACCAAAAAAGCACCGGTGGCTCGTTATGAAAGAAACGGGTAGTCAGTATATCCTTTAGACCCGGGGGTATAAAAGGTCATCGCTTCTGGAATATTCAGCGGTGCGTTCCTGCGGAATCGTTCCGGCAAATCTGGGTTGGCAATGAATGGAACTCCAAAGGCAATTGCATCTGCCCATCCCTGAGCTATCGCTGCATTTCCAGAGTCCAAGGTGAATCCACCGGCAGAAACGACCTTGCCGTTCCAGAAAGGGCGCAACTCCTTCGGTCCTGCGCCGATTCCAGCACCATGGGCAACATCCTGTGCGGTCACCTGTGTTATGTGGGCATAGGCTAGGCCAAGCCGATTCAATTCCTGAAGAACATGACTGAACGTCTCCATCGGGTTGCTGTCCTGCATGTCATTGAAGACGCCGGCCGGCGAAAAGCGTATTCCTACCCGATCCGGCCCCCAAATGCCGACAACCGCTTCCGCCACTTCGAGCGTCAGTCGACAACGGTTCTGGACAGAGCCACCGTATTTGTCATCTCTTCGGTTCGTTCCGTCACGAAGGAACTGATCAAGGAGATATCCATTGGCATTGTGGATTTCCACACCGTCGAATCCGGCTTCCTTAGCCAGTTTTGCTGCGTGGACATATTCGGAAACGATGCTGGGAATTTCGATGGTCTCAAGCGCCCGAGGAGTTACGAAGTCCTCCATTGAGGTTCCGGTGAAAACCTTCCCTTCGGGTTTGATCGCCGAAGGCGCAACGGGCAACTCTCCGTTGGGCTGATAGAAGGGGTGGGAAATCCGCCCGACATGCCAGAGTTGGAGAAAGATATGCCCTCCTTTTGCATGAACGGCTTCGGTAATCATCTTCCAGCCAACCACCTGGAAATTAGTATGAATTCCGGGCGTATTGGGGTAACCATAGCCACGCGGAGAAACCGAGGTTGCCTCTGTTATAATCAGTCCCGCCGAAGCTCGTTGTTCATAGTACTCTACATTAAGCTCGTTCGGGATATGCCCTTCCGAAGCTCGGCAACGTGTCAGCGGCGCCATAAAGATACGGTTCGGCAGAAGAATGGAACCTAACTGGATAGGAGAAAAAAGCGTCTGTTGTGTCATTGGAAAATCGGGATGCTTATCGTGTGCTTGACTGTACTTGTCCAGAACACCAAGTCTTTCGACTCCAGTTTTCCCTTGAGTGAAAACCGTGGAATCAAAACGGCAAACCCGGGATGCCAAGTCCGGCAGTCAGCTTGCCCATCTCTTCAGCTCCAAGCTTCTTGGCATCACCTACAGCCTGGCGTATGGCGCTAAGAACGAGGTCCTCAAGCAACTCAACATCGCCTGCATTCACGACCTCAGGCTCAATCTTGACGGAGAGAATATCTCCCGTCCCGGAGACCCTGACTCTGACTTTCCCTCCTCCAGACGAGGCCTCAATCTCGCGCTTGGCAAGATCTTCTTGTATCTGAGTCATTTTCTTTTGCGCATTTGCGGCTGCGCTCATCATCTTGGCAATATTCATTGTTAAACTGTTTTAATGTGTCTGAGCTGAGATCAAGATCTCTGCTTTGAAAATTTCAAGTGCCTTCTTGATCAAGGGGTCGTTCTTGAACGCTTCCATTTCTCCTGGGCTGATGGCTGGCACTGCGAACTCCGCAGCCGCCTTTGGAATCGAAGTATTCCTTTCCATGGTTTTGGGGGCGATTGCGTGCGGCGGTTCCAACGGGGGAGGAGGTGGCTCTGATCCTGTGAAGCGGCAAACCAGGGTGATCTTAGTCCCGAAATTTGCCGATAGCTTCTCTTCAATTTTTTTAACCGCTTGCATCCAAAATTGCGTACCTGTCTGCGATTCTAGAGATGTGGGAAATTCCACGATGACACTCTTTCCGTCCACTTCCAGAAAACGCCCATCTTCCAGCCATCCAAATTTCAATGGGGAATCAGCAACCAGCGACATGGCAACCGGATACCATGGATCGGATGTTGTGGAACAATCCCCATCCTTCGCTGCCTGAGCAACAGAGCCAACTTCCTTCTTGCCCGAGGGATCGTGAGAGGTTTCTACTGCTGGCGCTGCGACACACTCCTCCTTGGAGGACAGCAACGACTCTGCTGTTGCATCAGCAGATTGCGAACGAACCGACTCGACCCGAGTAGGCGGAAGGGATGTATTGGAAGGCTTCTGCCTTATGGGCTCAGCCGGCACACCCCCGCTCCGTAATGTGCTCAAAAGATCGATCACATCGCTGAGACTGGCCTCCTCAAGGAGATGAACCGCTTTTATCATGGCCACATCTAGCTGAAGCTTCTTGTCTGTAGCCCAGCGCAGACGCCCCTCCGCCTCACCAAAGTGATCGAGAAGCACGAGAAGTTTTTCCTGAGGGATGGTGTTTCCCAGAATGGACTCGTTGGATGCTTCCTGCGGAGGATGAGCCTTGCAAATTAGCACATCCCGGAGGAGACCAACCAGATCGCCCAAAAGGCGGGAAAGATCCTTGCCAGCATCAGCTTGGTTTTTTACCAGTGCAAGCGCTGCCGGAGTGTCACGATCTAAGAGGGTCCGTCCAAGCTCCAGAACTGTCTCATGTGGAGTAAATCCAAAAACCGCATGGACATTATCGGCGCTGATTGTGGTCCCGCAGAAAGCGACAACCTGATCGAGCATCGATTCGGCATCGCGAAGAGCGCCATCCGCCCCCTTGGCGAGCGCAGCGGCCGCTGCGGGTTCGAGGTCGATTTTTTCGCTTTTTGCAATGTAAAGGAGATGTGAAGCTATGAGTTCAGGAGTAAGTCGGCGAAGGTCGAAGCGCTGACATCTGCTCAGGATGGTAGCAGGAACCTTCTGCGCTTCAGTCGTGGCAAAGAGGAACTTCACATGCTTTGGTGGCTCCTCAAGGGTCTTCAACAGAGCGTTGAACGCAGCAGTGCTGAGCATGTGGACCTCGTCGATCAAATATACCTTATAGGGGCCACGCGCCGGGGCGTATGCGGCGTTTTCTCGGAGCGTACGGATACTTTCCACACTGTTGTTGCTTGCTCCGTCTATTTCCAACACATCAAGACTACGCCCCTCAGCAATTTCTAAACAGGCGTCGCATATGCTGCAGGGATTATCAGTTGGGCCGTTCTGACAATTCAGCGCCTTCGCCAGGATGCGGGCCGTTGATGTCTTCCCCACACCGCGCGGCCCCACAAACAGGTAGGCTTGGGCAAGCCGGTTTCCCTTAATCGCGTTCTGCAAGGTTCTGGTAATGTGCTCCTGACCCACAACTTCCTCAAAACGTTGTGGACGGTATTTTCTGGCGAAGACGCGGTAACTCACACGAAAAACCATAAATTTGTCGGCAGCAAAAGGGAAGCTAATCTAAACTTCACAAAAGGGCACTCTCACTCGGTAACAAGGATTGCTGTTAACCCTTCAACTTTTTCCTTACATCCTCCATCATTTCTTGCATGTCCAACCATCGCTTTTATCTAGCTCCTGCTCGGTGGACCGAGGAACGACCGACACTGGATGCAGCTGACTCTCATCACTGCGTTGACGTGTTGCGGCTTTCTCCGAACGACAAGGTGGTGGTTTTTGATGGGCTAGGGAATGAAGCGGAGGGAATCCTTATCGAGATCAACAGGAAACACACCCGGCTTTCCATCAACAATTGCAGTGCAACTCCGAAAGCACACTGTGCCATCACGCTCGCTCAGGCAGTGCCAAAAGCCCGCAATATGGATTTGATTATCCAAAAGGCCGTCGAATTAGGAGCTTCCGCCATCGTGCCAATACTGACCGATCGTACAATCGTCCACTTGGAAGATGAATCGGACGCTGCGCGTAAAAGGGAGCGCTGGCAGTTGATCGCCATCGAAGCATGCAAACAGTCCGGGCAGAACTGGATGCCGGAAATCGGACTTCCGCGACCCATCATAGACTTTTTGAGCGCCCCGCCACCATCCGATCTTATTTTGATTGCCTCACTGCAGCCAGACGCTTTGCCCATCAAGGAGACGCTCTCCCAACATTCTGCAAAGAGAGGATCTCTTCCTGCGCGTGTCGTAGTGCTGGTGGGCCCGGAGGGGGATTTTACTCCTGCCGAAACAGCGCTCGCCAAAACTGCCGGTGCGGTTCCAATCACCCTAGGACCCATCATTCTTAGGAGCGAAACCGCTGCGATTTATTGTCTCAGCGTGTTGGGGCACGAATTGTTCCATAAAAAATCCGCCTGAACCTCAGAGAGATTCCCATTCATTTTATAACTCTGCCCCAACATACTGGCATTCGATCCCCCTCCTTGCTTTCCATGTCCGACACATTTCTATCCGACACGCAAAATCTTCCAGATGACCGGCAGATTCCAATTGATCGTGTCGGTGTGAAGAATCTTCGCTACCCGATTCGGGTTCGTGACAAGAGTCATGTCGAACAGGGGACGATAGCCACGGTACAGCTTACCGTCGACCTCCCCCACCATTTCAAAGGCACGCACATGAGCCGCTTCGTGGAGGCACTTAACTCTCACGGGCCAGTCCTCCATGTTCGAAATATCCGGGATATTTTGGTGCAGTTAACCGAGCGTTTGGAGAGCGATCAGGCGCATGTCGCATTCGAGTTCCCTTATTTTTTGGAAAAACCTGCGCCTGTTTCTGCCGCGATCGGCTTGCTTGACTACAACGTGCAATTCAGCGCCACTTTAGCGGGAGGGCCGAAGGGAAAACTCGACTTCATCGTCACAGTAGTTGTTCCAGTAACCACGCTTTGCCCGTGCTCCAAGGCCATCAGCGAATCAGGCGCTCATAACCAGAGAGGTCATGTCACCTATGCAGTGCGAACAGCTAAACCGATGTGGATCGAAGAGATGATCAGGCTGGTAGAGAACTCGGCCAGTTCCGAACTATACAGCCTACTCAAACGCCCCGATGAAAAATTCGTGACGGAGCGGGCCTACGCCAATCCGGTTTTCGTCGAGGACCTCGTCCGCAACGTCGCAGCACGCTCCGAACAGGATGAGAACATTCTCTGGTATCGCGTCGAAGCAGAAAATTTTGAATCGATCCACAACCACAACGCCTATGCGTTGATTGAAAAAAAACTGAACTTGGAAAAGCGGAATCCGCATCCGGCGACTCCGGTTCCAGAGTGATTCTCGATTTTTCCAGAATCCCAAACTTTGAAAGGTTTAAGGTTGTGATGTGGCTTTGCGCTTTGCGGGAGGATTTCCCTCTTTTATGTTTTTTTTATGGAACACGTAGCCCTGCTTGCAGCCACTCTCTGCTATCTATTTAGCTTTGGGCATACACTTTTCGCCCTGGGGGCGAATCGCTTCCGTCCGGGGCGTTTCAACTTCATCGCCATGTCTCTCGGGGCTGCGGCCCAAGGGTGGTATCTTTCAATGCGAGGCGCAGTCGAGCATTCCTGTCCTATAGGCAACCTTTCCGAAACCCTAATTTTTTTGGCCTGGTCAATCGCCCTGATCTATCTGGTGATAGGACCAGCCTATCGGCTTTCGCTGATGGGGGCTTTCACAGCCCCGCTGGTCCTGCTGCTGCAGATTCTGGCGCTACTGCTGCCCGAAACAACTCCTGCCTCTTTCTTCCGCCCCAATCCTTGGGTCGAAACCCATGCCGCCCTCTCGCTTGTGGCTTATGGAGCCTTCGGGTTGGCCTGTGTGGCGGGGTTGATGTTCCTTGTTCAGGAAGGGCAACTAAAGTCTCGACATCCAGCTCCTATCTTCCACCACCTCCCACCAATCAGCATTCTTTCCGAGGCAATCTTGCGGTTACTCTGGATCGGATTACTGGGCCTAACGATCAGCTTTGCAGCTGGGTTGCTCGCACATCTCGCCGTTGCTGGGGGAAAGTTCTGGTTTTCACTTCTCATCTGGTTGCTTTACGCCGCCATCCTCACCGGAGCCAAGCTGGGGGCACTTACCGGACGACGCTTTGCAATCGCCGCATCAGCCGCCTTCCTGATTGCCCTCCTCCTGCTGCCGGTCATCCAGCATCTCTCCGCCCGTGCTTCGTCGTGAATATCCTCTGTGCTGGCCTCAATCATCGCACAGCGCACCTTGATGTGCGGGAGCGCTTTGCCGTGCGCGAATCGGAGATGACGGAAATGCTCGTCCGACTACGTGGTATCGAGGGGGTCTCGGGCGCAGTGATGCTTTCCACATGCAACCGCGTGGAACTCTATGCGTCAGCTCTCTGTCCCCTTCGAGCACTGGACGGATTCCGTTTTCTTCTTTCCCAAAAAGCGGGATTGGAGGCACCGCTTTATCACCACGCAAACCCGCAGGCCATAAGGCATCTCTTTAGGGTAGCTAGCGGACTCGATTCGATGGTGATCGGTGAAACAGAAATTCTTGGACAAGTGAAAAAGGCTTACTCGGTTGCAGCCGAGGCCGGAGCAGCTACACGTCCCCTTCACCGCCTCTTCCAGCATGCCTTCCGTGTAGCAAAGTCTGTCCGCTCCGAAACCCAGATTACAAGTGGACCCACCTCGGTCGGATCGGTGGCCGTGGAGCTTGCCGGCAAAATTTTTGGGTCGCTCGAAGGACGCCGTGTGATGATCCTCGGTGCAGGTGCGGTCAGCGAACGCACTGCGCGCAGCCTACAGTCGCGCGGAGTTCGTAGCGTAATCGTCTCGAACCGTACCTATGAACGCGCAGCAGAATTGGCGGCGGAAATCGGAGGAATGGCGCTCCATTTTGACCATTGGGAGAAGGCTTTTTCCGACATCGACATCCTCATCAGTTCAACCAACGCCCCCCATCTGATCCTGACTCCTGAGAAGCTTTCCCCGCTCATGAAGCTGCGGAAGGGCAAACCACTATTCGTGATTGATCTCGCCGTGCCGAGGGATGCAGATGTGGCTATCAACAGCATCGACGGCGTATTTCTCTACGACATCGGCAGTCTCGAACAGATTGCCTCCCAGTCTCTCGACATTCGTCGCAAGGAAGTGGACCGCTGCGAATCGCTCATAGATGAGCATGTCGGTGGTTTTTTAACCTGGATGAGGAAGACTCACTGGACAGAGGAGCCACAACGCAACTTCTAAACCTTATGAAACCACTGATCCTAGGCACCCGTGGAAGTGATCTGGCCCTAGCGCAGGCACGTCTTGTCCGTGAAGCGTTGGAAATAGCTCATCCTGGTATTGTTATTGAGCAGAAGCTTATAACCACTACGGGGGATTCTCGAACCGCTATGCCCCTCGACAAACCGACATCCGAGGGGGCCGGCCTCTTCACCAAGCAGTTGGAGGATGCACTCCTGAGCGGCGAGATTGATATAGCCGTCCATAGTCTCAAGGATCTTCCGGTAGAAACACCGCCCGGCCTTGTGCTCGCAGCCATCCTTCCGAGAGCGCCGATTGATGACCTTCTAATTTCCAAGCATGCTGGGGGTCTTGCGGGACTCCCCTCTGGAGCTTCAGTCGGCAGCAGCAGTCCGCGAAGGGCGCTGCTGCTGAAAAACCGACGACCGGATCTGCAGACACTTCTCATCCGCGGAAATGTCCCGACACGTCTTGCCAAGGTGGCTAATGGAGAGCATTACGATGCCACCATTCTTGCTGCCGCCGGACTCCATCGTCTCGGACACAACCCTTTCCTGAGCTCACTCGTTATTGACGGGATTACGCTTTCGCTGGAAAGGCTCGATTGGATGCTGCCATCGCCGGGTCAGGGGGCAATCGCCGTGGAAACCCGCGACGACGACCGTGCTGTGCAATGGCTTTCCCCTCTCCATGATGCCGAAACAGCGAGCTGCGTTGAAACAGAGCGGCTCTTATTGAAACATATCGGTGGAGGATGCCACCTGGCTCTAGGCGCTCTGGCCATTCGCTCGGCGCACGGGGTCTCCCTGAGGGCTGTTTTCGTCCCAGATGAATTCTCCGCACCACGCTTCGGCGAGGCACTTGCGGAAACGCCTGCTGAAACTGCCCTCCTGGTAGCGAATCAACTGCGTTTCCCATGAAAAAGGTTTCTGGCGAAAAACCCTCCTTTCTAAGCGAGGGAATTTGCTCCTTGGTCGGCGCCGGACCAGGCGATCCGGGGCTCATTACTTTGCGTGGTCTTGAACGTCTCGAGCGTGCGGACGTGGTGGTCTATGACCACCTCATCAATCCCCAGCTTCTCGGTCATGCTTCTCCCAGCTCAAAAAAAATCTATGCCGGAAAGACCGCAGGGCGCCATGCGCTCAAGCAAGAGGAGACGAACGCCCTTCTTCTGAAGCATACCCTTGAGGGAAAACGGGTCGTCCGCCTCAAAGGGGGAGATCCTTTTCTTTTTGGTCGCGGGGGTGAGGAAGCTACCGCTCTAGCCGCTGCTGGACTGCGTTTTGAGATAGTTCCGGGCGTCACTTCGGCAATCGGGGGCTTGGCATACGCCGGAATTCCCGTGACACACCGGGCAAACAGCGCAGCACTGACAATTTTCACGGGCCATGAGGGAGCTGACAAAGGGGGCTCTTGCATCAACTACGAAGCAATAGCAGCGGCCCCCGGAACAAAGGTCATGTTAATGGGCTTGGAAAGCCTTGCTTCAATCACCAAAAAACTGGGCGCTGCAGGGATGCTCGAAGAAACTCCTGTTGCCTTGATAAGTTGGGCAAGCACAAGTCGCCAAAAGACACTGGTGGGAACCCTCGGAACCATTGCTTCGCTTGCCGTGGAACAGGACATCAAAGCCCCTGCACTTACGGTCTTCGGCGACGTGGTAACACTCCGAGACTCTCTGAATTGGTTTGAAACCCTGCCTCTTTTTGGTCGCCGCATTGCTGTTACCCGCTCCCAACGCCAAGCAGGGGGACTGCTTTCTCTGCTTCATGAACTCGGAGCCGATGCGTATGAAATCCCAACGATTCGCATTGAGCCACCTACCGAAAAGAGGGCCTTCATAGAAGCTTTAGCCGGTGTGCGCACCTATGACTGGATTGTCTTCACAAGCCCGAATGGTGTGGAGTACTTCTTCAGTGCCTTCTTTGCCTCACATGAGGATGCTCGTGATCTTGGAGGCGCCCGCATCGCGGCAATAGGAAACGGCACCGCAAATAGAATTCGCGAATATCGTTTCGGCGTAGATCTCATCCCCAAGGAGTTTGTTGCCGAATCACTTCTGGATTCCTTCAGGGAGATGAATGTTGAAAACTTGAAGATACTTCTGCCGCGTGCTGCAGGAGCCCGCGAGATACTAGCAATAGAACTGGAAAAATTAGGAGCTATTGTCGATGACGTGCCGGTCTATCAGACAGTATCCGAAAAGGAGGATGTCTCGGGAGGTATCAAACGGTTCCTTGCGGAGGAGGCTGATATGGTCACCTTCACCAGTGCCTCCACGGCCGCTTCCTTCAAAGCCCTTGGACTTTCCCTCCCTAAGGGGCTTAAGACAGCCAGCATCGGGCCCGTCACCTCTCGGGAAATGCGGCGGTTGGGGTTGCCAGTCGACTTGGAGGCCCAACAACACGATATTGAGGGCCTTGTAGAGGGTATTCGCTTGTTTTTCGAGTCCAAAAAATAGGTTTTTGCCGGATCCTCCTCATTTTGGTGGCGTCAACTCCTATCCGGCCTTAGTAAAGAATCAGCAAGACATTCCCATGCAAATTCACCTTAGTCCCCGTCATATCACGCTTACCGCCGCTATCCATGCCCATGTTGCTGAAAAGGTCGCCCATCTGGAGGAGTACACAGATCAGATCCTAGCAGCCCATGTTGTTCTCCTCTTCGACGAGCATCGCTCAAAGAAAAAGGACTTTCTGGTCAAAATCCACCTCGCCATGCCCGGGGTTGACCTCCACGCCGAAGATGCTGAAGACGAACTCTATTCGGCCATTGATCTGGCCGTTCACAAGCTTGTGCAACAACTCCGCAAGCGAAAGACTAGAGTCAAGGAGAAGTCGAAGCATAAAGTGCGGGTTGCCCGTGAGATCGAGCGACACGGCTACCGCCGCTAGAGGTCTGTAGTGACGGTCAATGGGGTCCGAATACAAAGTCCAGCTGGAGGTCTTTGAAGGCCCTCTCGACCTGTTGCTCTACCTTGTCAAGAAAGACGAGGTGGATATCTACGACATTTCAATAGAACGGATCACCACGCAGTATCTCTCCTACCTCGAAGCTTTCGAGGTGCTCCACATCGAACTCGCAGGCGAGTTTCTCGTAATGGCCGCAAACCTGCTCTATATTAAGAGCCGCACCTTGCTGCCAAAAGATCAGCAAATGCCAGAAGATGAGGTCGAGGAAGATGATCCGCGATGGGAACTGATCCGCCAGCTTATCGAATATCGGAAGTTCAAAGAGGCTGCCGAGCATCTCCGCTCCCAAGAAGAGCTTCAGGCCGCCCTCTTTCCTCGTGTCGCCTTGTTGGATCCGACACACGCACCTATTTCAGAGGACAATTTGATGATCGGTGACATCGGAATTTTCGACCTCATCAACGCGTTTCAAAGAGCCCTCAAACGACTTCCCGCCGGCGAGCCGTCGGGCGAAATTCGCGAGGAAGTCTTCACCGTCACGGATAGGATTAACCACTTGATGCGTATGGTTGACAGAGGTATTTCGATACGATTTGACGAACTTTTTAGTGCCGCTACTTCTCGTTCTGAGCTGGTTGTTACCTTCCTTGCCCTCTTGGAGTTGATAAGGATGAAACAATTCCGCGTTAGGCAGGAGGTGCAATTCGGTGAAATCTGGCTCGATCGCACCTTGCCGCACGAAGAAAATCCTCACACGCTGGCGAATATATAATCTGTAAGAACATGAAAGAGAATCCGTCCCCCGAGCCCACTCCGTCCGGTACTGGGAGACTTCTGTCCGTAGAGAACGGATCTGAGACATCCGTCGAAGCTTCCGAATTCAGTAAAGAGATCTCAACGGCAGGCACAGAAGAGGTAATGCGAGCCGACATTGGTGAAACACCTCGCCTCTCTCATGTCATCGAGGCTATCCTCTTTGCTTCACAAAAGCCCGTCACCACAAAGGAACTCGTATCTTACCTTAAAGGTGCGGCAGCAGCATCTCCCAATTCTATGGCGGTTGCTTTTGCTCGCATAAAAGAGGATGGCATTCTCGAAGCGCTAGGCGAACTTCAAGCAGAGGTTGCGTCCTTGGGGCGTTCCTATGAAGTGAGGGAGACCGCAACCGGATGGATTCTCTCCAGTGCCCGCAGCTTTGCTCCGTGGCTGCGCGCACTCTATCCCGAAGCTAAGCCAACCCGCCTCAGCTCCTCGGCACTTGAAACACTGGCTATCATCGCCTATCGCCAGCCCGTCACGCGCGCCGACATGGAAGCAGTGCGTGGAGTTTCTGTGGATGGTGTCATTCAGACGCTCCTAGACCGAGGCCTTATAAAGATTGCAGGCCGTGCTGAAGTGGCAGGGAGGCCTCTGCTATACGCCACAACCCAGTATTTTCTCGACCACTTCGGTCTGCGCCACCTCGACGAACTACCCAACGCGGTAGAGCTCCGACATCTTCCCCTGCCAAAGGCAACACCGGAGCCGTTGTCTGCGGGAAAAGTCGATGAAGACCTGGCCGAACCAGCTAACCTATCGGAAAGTTCCCCGGAACCCAACCTTGGCATAGAATCCCCCGTTGACTCGCCGGTCTCCGGAGAGGCCACCGACCGACATCCCGGTCATTCTGAAGAGTAATCGCAGCGAAGATTTCATGAAGGATCTCCAGCAACTCCGTGATGCAATCGATGAGATCGACGGAAACCTACTAGATCTTCTGAATGAGCGAGCCCTCCTCGCTCAAGAGATTGGCAGGATCAAGGAGCGTAATGGACGCCCTGTTTATGCGCCCGAGCGTGCCGAACAGTTGATGAGAAGCCTTGCCGCCAGAAGCACGGGGCCTCTCGGCGAGCTGGCCATTCGCTCAATCTACAGGGAAATTATGTCCGCATCGCTTGCTCTTGAAAAAGATACCGTGATTGCCTGTGAGGGCACGCCAGGCGACAGGACTCATCTTGCAGCCAAACAGCAGTTTGGTTCCTGTGTCCGCTATTCCTTTCATCCTTCCTCTGAAGTAGTCTTCGAGTCGGTCCTCTCTGGAAAAGCAGACTGTGGGGTCATTCCCTCCGACAAGAATGGGCTTGAGGCTGCGTTACTCGATTTACTGGCTGGTGACGGCATCCACTTCTGTTCCCAAATCGTTCCTAGCGACGATGAGGGGACTGTCTCCACGCGGTATTTTGTCCTGGGAACCTCGTTGAATCCTCCTTCAGGCGATGACCAATCCGCACTGTTGATACATCTTGAGGTGAAACCTAACTGCTTGGATTCCACTCTCAAGCCATTTAAAGTCGCCGGCGTGAATGTATTAGCGTTTCACCATCGTCGATCTAGCCGAGGAGGAGTCAATCTCTTCCTTGAAGTCGATGGTCATGCCTCTGCCCCGCCGCTCCAGCAGGCCCTCAAAGAACTCAATGTCAGAGGGCTGACAGTCAAAGTCTGCGGGAGTTTTCCGCGCTTTCATTGACACTTTCAATCCTCACTTCTACGGTCCCGAAATTGTGAATGCCATAGTTACGGTTAGCGTTGCTTGTTTCGACCGTGAGATTTGGATTCGCGTGGACGGACGAGGAAATTTTCAAGGCAGCTCATCCATCAGAAAATTTGTTCATGCGATGATTGAGCGCGGTTATCGCCAGTTCGTGGTTGATCTCGGTTCCTGCGAACATATGGATTCCACATTTATGGGAACTCTTGCCGGCATTTCTCAGAATCTCAGGGATCTTGGGCATGGGTCGCTTGTAGTGCTAAATGTAAGCCCTCGGAATGTTGCTCTACTTGAAAATCTTGGGCTGAATCTACTTTTCTCCGTCCAAGCCATGGGAGCTGAACTGCAAATTCCTGCGGAAAAGGGGGCGAAGCTACTGCCCCTCCCTACCGAAACAGGACTGGAGAAGGAAATCGTTGTGTCTGCACATGAAGCACTCGTGGCAGCGAATCCGGAAAACGCCTCCCGTTTCCGGGACGTACTTGACTATCTCAAGCGCGATGGCAGGGCACGTTCGGGCCATTAGCCTCCTAATCCAACTCCCTGTCCTTCCGGGGCGAAGGCTGGCTATCTCGGCCAAAGCGGTTCAAGATGTTTTTTATGACCCTCGAACTGATTGAGTCCGTAATCATCGGCTTCCTAATCGTAGCCATGGCAGCGCTTGGGGTCGTTGTCTTCGGCTCGCGCAGGAAGGTCAGTCTGCTCAAGCGTAGATCTGCGGAGATCCATCAGGAGGAAAAGCGCGTCTTTGACTTTCTTCACGGCCTCGGGGCAGCCTTTGCAGAAGACGTTCCCTCGGGGGAATTGCATCGTCTCATTGTCGAGGGAGCCTGCCATATTCTTCGGGCCGACGGAGGCGCCCTGTATCTTGCCGACCGCACGGGAGAAACGCTCGTTCCCTCCTTCTTGTCCAGAGGATGCCCCCCTTTAGTGGTTCTTCCCTCACATCTAGCTGCCGAGGCGGCAGCAAAAGGTAACACACAGGCTGTAGATAGCTATATTCGCCTTCAAGCTGTGCCTCGCGGACAGGGGCTTCTGGGTGAATCCTTCGATTGGAAGGAAGCACGATTCTTACAGCAACAAGGGGATCTTGAAGCGAGCCTTTCTCTGCAGGGACTTGGTTCTGTGATAATGGGCCCACTCCATTATCGGCAGAAAGTACTGGGGGTTCTGGCTCTGGGAAAAAACCTCAGAAGCACACCTTTTAAAAAGTCCAAGATCGAGGTTTTTCAGGCGATTCTGGAACAATCGGCGTTCGCCCTCTTCAACCAAGCGATCTATCTCGAGGCAGGAGAAAAGCATGCCATGGATCACGATCTCCAGATAGCCCGCGAAATCCAGAAGATCCTTCTCCCTTCAGATGCTCCCGACCTTCCTGGATTTGAGATCAGCGGATTAAACCTTCCGGCACGCACTTTGAGTGGAGACTATTTCGATTATCTCACGGTGGACGAGGATCATGTAGGCATCGTCATTGCCGATGTTTCTGGAAAGGGCGTTCCCGCCTCCCTTATCATGGCCATGTGCCGGAGCGCCCTGAGGAGTCAGACTTCCGGAAAACTTTCGCCCGCAATGGTTTTAAGCGCGGTCAACAGACAACTCTATCCCGACATGAAAGAGGATATGTTCATCAGCATGGCATATGTTGTAATCAACAGGCATACAGGAGAGGCGTTGCTCGCCCGTGCTGGACACGACGCCCCCCTGCTGTACCGCTTCGCAGAAAATCAAGTGGAGCAACTGAATCCGAAAGGAATGGCCGTAGGTATTGACAGCGGCGGGGTATTCGATAGGTTTTGCACCGATTTTCCGTTCCAATTCAGACAGGGAGATCTCCTTCTGCTCTACACTGACGGGCTTACCGAGGCGCTCGACTCCAGTGGGAGTGAGTTCGGGGTGGAACAACTCACTGCTGAGCTTGTCAGGAGCGCCCGTGATGGTGCGGGAGAAACCCTCCAGCGCCTTGCGCGCTCAGTACGGAGCTTTGCTGGGAGTCAACCCCAGCACGACGACATCACTCTTATCGCCCTGCGCAAACTTTAAAGATCCATATAAACCGTGAAAAAAAATCATCCCGAGAATCAACCCGAGAGGAAAGACCCCCAACCTTCCCCGGAGGCATCGAACACAGTTCCCCACCAAAAACAGGAGGTGGCACCCGATCCCCACGCCGAGGCAGAGCGATACCGCGACCAAGCCCTACGTGCAGCTGCTGATCTCGAAAATTACAGAAAGCGCATGATACGCGAGAAGGAAGAAGCCATACGCTTTGCCAATGCAGGACTTCTCGAGAAAATCCTCCCTATCCTAGACAATTTTGAACTCGGCCTCGATGCAGCCCGCGCCGATGAGTCTGCCAAAGGCATAGTTAACGGTTTCTCCATGGTTCATCGCCAACTCGGGGATTTTCTTGTTTCAAGCGGCCTCCAACCTATTGATGCCATCGGCCTACCATTTGATCCCAAGTTTCATGAGGCTCTTGGTCACGAGAATGATCCCACTCAAGCCGACGGGATTGTCCTGCATCAATTGCGCCGCGGCTACCGACTTGCCGACAGACTGATCCGACCTTCCAGTGTCATCGTCAACAAGATCTCCTGATCCATCATGGCTAAGAAGTGTTACTATGAGGTGATGCAAATTACCAGGACTGCGGAATATGAGGAAATCAAGCGTTCCTATCGAAAACTCGCGGTCAAGCATCACCCGGACAAGAACCCCGGAGACCCTACCGCAGAAGAGAGGTTTCGTGAGATTGCCGAAGCCTATGACATCCTGAGCGATCCAGACAAACGCGCTGCCTATGATCGCTATGGTCATGCTGCTTTCGCCGGGGGAAACGCAGGGGGTGCCGGAGGCGGATTCCATGACCCTTTCGACCTTTTCCGTGAAATGTTCGGAGCAGCTGGAGGCGGCGGCGGAATCTTTGAACATTTTTTCGGTGGTGCCTCCAGCAGTCAGGAGGGGAGAGGATCAGATCTTCGCTACGATCTGCGCCTCTCGCTCGAGGAAGCTTTCAGTGGCTGCGAGAAAGAGATTGAGCTGCGCAAACTCGACAACTGTTCCGCCTGTTCGGGGTCGGGTGCTGCCAAGGGCGCCAAGGTGTCGACTTGCTCACTCTGCCGTGGTCAGGGACAGGTAGTGGCATCCCGAGGCTTCTTCCAGGTGGCCCAACCGTGTCCACAGTGCCGCGGCGCAGGTCGGACCATCGATAAGCCATGCAGGGAATGCGGAGGAGAAGGGCGCACAGAAAAAACTTCGCGAATCAAGTTGAACATCCCCGCTGGTATTGACGAGGGATCACGCTTGCGCTCTTCGGGCGGAGGCGAAGCCGGAACTCGAGGAGGCAGCGCTGGTGATCTCTACGTGGTAATCCATATCCGGGAGCATTCGATCTTTACCCGCGATGGAGCCGACCTTCATTGCAAGATTCCGGTTCCCTTCGTAACAGCAGCTCTAGGCGGTGAAGTAGAGGCCCCCACCCTTTCCGGGCCGGTAAAAATGAAGATTCCCGCCGGCACACAGAGCGGAAGTGATTTTCGAGTGAAGGGAAAGGGCATGCCTAAACTCCAAAGCCTTTCAAAGGGCGACCTTCAAGTGAGGATTGAGGTGGAGGTGCCTACAAAACTCAACGCAGATCAAAGGGAGGCACTGGGGAAATTTGCCGAGCTTTGCGGAGAGGAGAACACCCCTCTCCAAAAAAGCTTTACCGAGCGTCTGAAAGAACTTTTTGGCTGACCCCCGCCGCCGATCACTGGGTGGATTGCACCAAGTTTTTCATTCTAATCACATGCGAATATCGCACAAATCGTTCTCGCGCCACATGTGCGTGATTCTGCTGTCCCTAGTGCTTTCCATTACGCATTCTGCTCTGCTGACTGCACAAACGAATCCCCAGCCAACCAAACCTCTTCCGTGGGAAAAAATCGATTTGCCTCCATTTCCTAAAGATAATCCCTCGCAAGCCTTCTCCTCGTTTAAAATTTACGATGCTCAAAACAATCCCATTCGCATCCCCCGTGAAGACTGGGAAAACGCAAGGGCTCTCATTGCAAAAGATCCGGCCTGGCAGACATGGCTTGAGAAAACACGCCAATCCGTCGATGAGTGGATGGTCAACCACCCTGAAAATATTCAATGGGTCACCGGTTGGTACCACGATTTTGTGAGTCCGAAAGACGGATCTCCACTGATCTGGACCTCAGCCGTTCCTGGGCAAACCCTCTCCAGTCACTCCGACCCCATCGTGGAAGTCACACCCAAGATTTTTGGGGGATGGGTTTTCTCTTTCCGCACTCGCAATGCACAGAAGATTCTGGAAGCGGCTCGCCTCTACCGCCTCACCGGTGAAAAAAAGTACGCTGAATGGGCGGCCTCCCAGATCGACTTTTACGCAGATAATTTCGCCCAGTGGCCGGTGACCAAAGATCATCGGAAAGGCTGCCGGATTATGTGGCAGAGCCTCGACGAGGCCATGAACCTCATCCAGTACGTGAATGCCGCTAGGACACTGGCCGATTTTGTGCCCCAGCAGCGCAGGGAAGGATGGATCGAGAAACTTTTCAAGCCCGATGCAATCCTCCTCCAGAAATCGGGCCAAATTTTTCAAAATATCCCCTGCTGGCATCGCTCTGCCGAGGCTATCGTCGCGATGTACTGCAACGATGACGCCCTTTGGAAAGAGGCGGTAGACGGCCCTTACGGTGTTCGAAATCAAGTCAAGCGTGGCGTCACCAGCGACTATCTCTGGTACGAACAATCGATTGGATACAATTACTTCGTGGTCTCGGCTCTGACCCCGGTGTTTCGGTATGCACTGATGACTGGACGAGGTGATGCCCTGCGATCAGAGATGAAGACCGTAGAAAACCTCATGCTTTCACCCGTCATGATGCGATTCCCAACAGGCCAATGCCCGAATCCCGCAGATGCCCCAGCCCCTGAGACCGTCCCAAATATGGCGATCTGTGCCGCCTCCGCCGACATCTTTCCGACGAAAATCGGTGTCCAGCGCATCTCGACAACGAAAAATTGGGAAGACCTGCTCGACCCACAGAACACACCACCCGCTGGATCTTTTGTCCTTCCTCTCGTCCAAAGCCTTAACATGGAGTCGAGCCGCATGGCAGTTCTCAAGAGTGGATCTTGGCAGGTTTACCTGCACTACGGTCAGCTCGGTCCTGCCCATTCTCAGGCTGAGGCACTCAACTTCGAGGCATTCTTTAATAACACCGACATCACGCACGATCCCGGTACCGTCCCATACGGCTCTCCCCTTTCCAAAAATTACTACCGGCGAGGCGTCTGCCATAATGTCCCCCTTGTCGATGGCCTCGACCAAGAGGGCTGGGATCCAGGAAAACTCATTAGCTGGTCCTCAAACTCTATAACTGCAACCCAACCCAAATACCGAAGCAATGCTCAGGTATCACGGACGATTACCATTGAAGGGGAGCGCTTAAGCGACTCGGTCACCCTCACCACTCTGGATAAGCAGATTCATGCGCTCGGATTTGTTCTCAACCTTGAGGGCAAAGTGCTCCTTCCCGCATCTTTCACCTCCGATCACGTCTTTAACGGAGTTCCTCCGCAGAACGGCTTCCAGTATTGGACAAACGTGCGAAGCAGCAAATTCACCAACGAGGCGACCTTTGATGTCGACTACAAGAATCTTCTCATCCATATCACCTTCGATCTTCCAGGAGAGTTCACCATTACCTCGGGTTCTGCTCCTGGCTACCCTCCCAAGCGTCGTGACTCCCTCTATCTAGAAACTCGTGGGCAAACCGCGACGCTCAAGACCCGTTTCTTGCCAACCTCCTCAGAAAACGCCGTGGATATTAGGGCAGCATCAAGCGTGAAGTGATTTTATGAGTCGGGTCTAAGCGGAGCATGCCCGCCGTGAATTAGAGAAATGCCCTCGGCAATTTTTTCAGCAATACGCTGACGTATCTCCGGATTTTGAAGGGCAGCATTTTCCCAGGCATTGGAGATAAACCCGAGTTCCAACAAGGTGGCAGGGCGTTCATTGTGATGCAGCACATAGTAACGGGCAAATTTAACTCCACGGCTATGAGAACCGTAACACGCGGCGATTGCGCGCTGGATGTTTCTGGCAAGGGGCATTGAACGGGGAGTGAAGTAGTAGGACTCCACGCCGTTTGCTGAACGTCTGGAGGCCGAATTGCAGTGAATGCTCACAAATACTGCATCGGGATGGGAATTGGAAATCGCCGTGCGCTGGCCAAGGGGAATAAACACGTCGGATGTTCGCGTCATCACAACATGGTATCCTCTATCCTCGAGGAGAGGCTTGACACGGCGGGCCACATCAAGCGTCAGCATCTTTTCGTCTGCGCCCCTCACTGCATGTGCACCATGGTCGTACCCTCCATGACCAGCATCGAGCACAACAGTTCGAAAATCAGAAAGGCCGGCTCCCTCATCAAATAAAGCACAGCCTGATAGCAGCAGTGCTGCAAACAAGGGAAGCAATCGCAGGATGGAGTATCGAAAGACCATCATGATCGGGCACTCGGTCATAATCACATGAAGATTTATGGCAGGATCGCCTTCGGGCAAGCCTTTCTCATTATCTCGTGCGTGAAGGCTGCGACGCATATCCTGAAGAAAATTCCCTCCACAAAAAACTCCATACTAGAAAACTCGTGTCATGCATCCTCATCCGACTCTCGACTCGGCACATCCCATCCGCTAGGTTTGCCTGCTAATGCTCTGCAAGCGAATCATTCCCTGCCTGGATGTGGACGGCGGCCGCGTGGTCAAGGGAACTCGCTTTGAGAACATTCGCGACGCGGGTGATCCAGTCGAATGTGCGCGCGCCTATGATGCACAGGGGGCTGACGAGTTGGTGTTTTTAGACATCACGGCCTCGCACGAAGGACGCGCCACAATGCGCGAAGTTGTAGAGAAGACTGCCGACGCATGCTTTATGCCGCTCACCGTAGGCGGCGGAATCCGCAAGGTGGAGGATGTTCGTTCAATGCTCTTGGCCGGCGCTGACAAAGTCAGCATGAACACGGCGGCCATTGAGGATCCGAACCTTGTCAACGCCTCTGCTGAGAGTTTTGGTTCCCAGTGCGTGGTAGTTGCCATAGATGCCCGCAGGGACGGGGCAGGCGGATGGATCGTGCACACTCATGGCGGACGCCGACCCACATCGTGGCAAGCCGTCAGATGGGCCGACGAGGTAGCAAAGCGCGGCGCAGGCGAAATACTGCTGACCAGCATGGATTCAGACGGCACCAAGGGGGGATACGATTTGCAACTCACTGCAGCTGTTAGCGAGGCAGTCGGCATCCCAGTAATCGCTAGTGGTGGCGCGGGGGATCTTGTTCACATGGCCGAGGTGCTTACTTTAGGGAAGGCCGATGCTGTACTGGCAGCCAGTATCTTCCACTTCGGCCACTACACCGTTGGTGATGTAAAGCGCGCACTCGCTGAACGGGGCATTCCCGTCAGGCGATTTCCCCCAGTTTAATCTTCGTCTTTTTCAGTTTTTTCCATCATTCACCTTCATGCCTGCGGTGGCCGATCAATGGCCACAATTATAGCCGTGGTATTATCCCGGCCTGACCGAGCGATCGCTTCATTGACTAGATGGTGGGCTGGCGAAGTATCTTCTCTCTCTTCCTCCAGAATCGCGATAAGCTGTTCATCATAAACACCCTCCGTGACGCCGTCCGAACAGATAAGAAAACGGTCTCCGAAACCGTATCCCACAGCCCCAATCTGAGGGGAGGCAAATTGGTGACCGGCGCCAAGAGCCTTTTGGAGGATGTTGCGCCGGGGATGATTCTTCGCCTCCCACTCGTTGATTGCTCCGGTACGCAGCAACCAGCCTACATGAGTGTCATCCTCGGAAAGCTGCCTGATGCCCCCAGCGGCTGGCAGATAGTAAATGCGACTGTCCCCAATGTGCCCGAAGTGCATCCATCCCGGAGTGAACCAGCAAAGGCTCAGAGTCGCCCCCATTCCGCTACATTCCTCATAGCATGAACCGAGATAGAGAAGGGCCTTGTGAATCTCGGCGAAGAGCTCTTCAAGCACATCTTCAAATCCGGTTGAGATACCGGAAGCACGCTGTTTGAAGAGAGGAGGAAGCAGGAGGGCAATCTTCTCCACGGCGATCCTGCTTGCAAATTCTCCGACATTTGCTCCGCCCATGCCGTCACTGACAGCAAAGACCAAGTCGGACGCCTCAACTTCTAACCCGCCGATTTTGCCAAGGTGACGCACTTCATGACCATCCACAGCAACTCCTACAAATGCATCCTCGTTGTTCTGGCGAACGCGTCCGCAATCGGTGTGACCTGACCAGGAAATCCGGTCGGGATACATTATGCTTGGAGTTTTCTTCGGGTTTGGGGGCATGGTGTCATTCCTCGGAAGAGGGATGTCTCCCTTGCTTGTCGTGGAAGATGGGCTTTTTTAGTAGAGTTGCTAATTCGAAGTCGATGAGACAGAAGCGCCCATCCTTTTGTCGGTAGGTGACATTTCTTATGTCGGGGTCGTCGTGTCGGACGCCGAACTCTTCAAGTTGCGCGAATAGTTCCCTGCAGCGCTCCTCATCAAGGTGAGTGACACGCGAACCGCAATTTGTGGTGATTATAGTGAGAGTTTCGGAATTCGAATCCAAAAGACGGGGGACGAAGGGGCAATTCTTGCGTCCCAAGTGCTGGAGAATTTTTACTTCATTCTCAAAGCGCTCTCTGGCCTTCGGTCCGTGGAATGCCTTCGATACTGTGCCATCAAAGCTAACGCGCACGGTGGCCCGGAGTGTATCCTTGATGGTAATCATGTGGCTTGGGAAAGAGTGTGCTGAAGGGCAACTAGTATCAAGAATTAGGGAACCAAGCATTCGGTG
>Ga0208872_1000555_pt1 | contig 26528 bp, 17 predicted proteins | sample CryBogCBH12Aug08_FD_185508 | JGI IMG/M metagenome (GOLD analysis project Ga0208872, IMG submission 185508) | Freshwater microbial communities from Crystal Bog, Wisconsin, USA - CBH12Aug08 (SPAdes) | ecosystem: Environmental > Aquatic > Freshwater > Lake | place: Crystal Bog, Wisconsin, USA...
AGTACAAAATACTACAACGATTACAGTAAATAATTTGACAGTCACTGGTAATTTGACTGCTAATACACCAAGTACGAATGTTTCTTTTAATACTGTTACATCAAACAATGCAACATTCAGTAAAAATATGACTGTTTTAGGTAGTTTAACTGCAAATACATTGTTGGGTAATATTTTCTTTTCTAATGTAACTACAGTAACAACACAATCTAATTCTATTCTCTGGACTACACAAGCCAGTAGTATTTCTCAACAGACTGCACAGTTATGGTACTATAGTAATACACAGTCATTGATTTTAGATACAGACATTGCTGGTGATAGACTTTCTATTTCAAAAGTTCTTTTCTTCCGTGCATACAATTCTACTGGTGCAACAATACCAGCAAATTCGTTTGTTCGTTTAATATCCGGCGTTACAGCTAATCAGATTCCATATATTGCTCTGGCTGATGCAACATCATCAGCTAATTCAACTGTTGCTGGTTTTGTTAAAATTGCAATTGCAAATGGTGCATTTGGTTTTGCGTACTCACAAGGTATTGTTGGAGATTTAAACTCAACAGGTCTCGGACAAAACGGAGATATTCTTTTCTTATCTACAACACCAGGTGTTGCTTCTAATACTGCGCCAATAACTGGTATTTCAAATACTGTTGTTCAGTTGGGTAGAATCATTTTAAGTGATGCAACTCAAGGTAAATTGTTTATTCAAAATCAATTACGCCAAGCATATGGTCGTACTAATGGTTCTGTATTATATTCTTACGCAAACAACATTGTTTCGAGTAATTCAATCAATATCAATGATGCAATTGGTGTAGTTAATGCTAACACAATTATTGCAAACACTTTTGTGTATGGTTCTGCTACTGCTAATGCAATGGTAACTCAGTTGACTAGTAAATCTACAGCAGTTACCGCAAACGGTGTCACTGGTCAAATTACAATGAACAATGCTGCATTAGCGGGTGGAGCATTTGCCACATTCACAGTTAATAATAGTTATGTCCAACATGTTAATGATATACCTATTGTTGCGGTTCAAAATCCAGTAACAACGCCAAATCCTTACTCGGTTGGTATTGGTGGTGTTCGTGCCGGCAGTTTTGATATAACATTATTCAATAATGCTACTGGTGGTGGTTCATCACACTCAGATGCAGTCGTGTTAAACTGGTCATTATTAAGAGTTGGATCATAAGAGATAAATAAATCATGGCAAATCAAAACATTCTTACCTACGGCGCACAAATCTCAAACATAGAACAAACGTACTATGCACCTGTTGCGGTTGTTCCTCCAGCAACTATAGCTAATACTGTCCCACTAGGAACTTCTTATGTGTTCTTAGCTAAAGTAGATCCATGGCCAGATGACACTACTCCTCCAACACCAACACAAGACCAAGCTTACATAAAATCTGTATTTAAAAATACTTTTGTAGCTAAAAAAGTTACATCAAATGATTTGTCTCCTGTTATAACAAGAATCGATTGGACGACAAACACTATCTATGATTACTACAATGATACTGTAGATATGTTTGCAAAAGATTCTAATGGTAATCCAGTATATCAATTTTATATTAAAAATACCTATGACCAAGTATTCAAGTGTTTATGGAACAATAATGGTGGTCCGTCTACATTCATGCCTTTTTTCCAACCTGGTTCATACGGCACAAATAATATTTTCCAATCTATTGATGGTTATAAGTGGAAATATATGTATACCATCAATTCAGGCCTCAAAGTAAAATTCATGGATTCCCAATGGATGCCAGTTCCAGTGGGTCAACAGACACCAAATGCGTTTATCTCACCTGCAGGATATGGTGATATTGAAGTTATTAATATGACAAATGGTGGTTCTGGTTATGATCCCGCAAACTCACAGATTTATGTAACTGTGGTGGGAGATGGTACAGGTGCAACTGGATCAACAACTGTGATAGGTGGTGTCATTAGAGATATCAATGTGACAAATCCAGGTTCTAATTACTCCTACGCAAACGTGGTCATAACCTCAGCATCCGGTTCAGGTGCAACCGCGGTTGTTTTCCCTTCTCCAGTTTCTGGTCATGGTTATGATCCAATCTCAGAACTGGGATGCAGAAACCTTATGGTTTCCGTTGAGTTCAATGGTTCTGAGGGTGGTAACATTCCAACGGATATCACATACCACCAATTAGGAATCGTGATAGATCCATCAACATCAGCAATATCAGCAAATACACCGTTTGCAAGTGGAACAATTTATCCAACAACTACTAATTTAGTAATTGCTCCTGGTTTTGGTTCTTATCTAAGTGATGAAATAATCTATCAGGGTACTGATTTTCCTTCAGCCACATTTACTGCAACAGTATTGAGTTTTGATGTCGGAAACAACGTGGTAAAACTCATAAATACAACAGGTACTCCAACCATAAACTCACCAGTGTTTGGACTAACGTCTGGAACAACAAGAACACTTTTATATTACAACCTTCCAAATTACACATTATTTTCTGGATATATGACATTCATCGAAAACAGAAGCGCAATTCAGAGAAGTCCGGATGGAATAGAACAATTTAAGATTGTATTAGGTTACTAAAGGAAAAAAATGGCACTCAATTTTGACGTATCACCATATTATGATGATTTTGATCCTGCAAAGAACTACTATCGTATTCTTTATAAACCAGGATACGCTGTTCAGGCAAGAGAACTAACACAATCACAATCGATTCTACAAGACCAAATTTCCAAATTTGGTGATGGAGTTTTTACTGATGGATCCAAAGTTACTGGTGGTAATATCACAGTTGATACAAATGTTACTACATGTAAATTAACTTCAGCTGCGTCCACTTATATTTCTAATTTTACAGGTTTGTATGCAGTTGGTGTAACTTCTGGATTTGTTGCATTAGTTAATAGTGTAGACATAGTAAATTTTTACATCATAACGAAAATAGTCAATACAGCCAACGGTAAAGCTTTTGCATCTGGAGAAACAATTAATTTTTATGTATCTAAACTTGATGCTTTAAATTCTTTAAACACAACTATCACTCCACAATATACTGCAACTGCAAAGTCGGCAGTTACATTAACCAGAACAGTAACAGGAACATATTTGAGTTCTACACTCAATGTAACTTCAACTGCTGGTATTAGTGTTGGTGATTTGGTTAGTATTTCTTCTGTTAATTATCTTGGTATTGTATCATCCATATTGGATGGATCAAACATAACACTTAGTAGTGGATTAACATCTGACCTTACTAACGTCACAGCAACAATAACAAATAGAATATCCGTTAATGCTTTAGAAGTGAATGTTGATAATGGTGTTTGGTTTACCAATGGTGTATTTGTAGAAAATTATGTTTCATCCATTGTACCAGACCCACTCAATGCTTATCCTTCTTGTGTTGTTGGTTTTGAAGTTGATGAATATATTATAGATTCATTTTCGGATCCATCTTTACTTGATCCAGCAATCGGTGCATCGAACTATCAAGCACCAGGCGCTGACAGATATCAAATAAAATTATCATTAGTGACTAAGCCTTACATTAGTGACCAAGTTGTTACAAATTTAACCACAAATAAATTCATTGAATTGGTGAGAGTCAATGCTGGTAATATAGAAGATATTCATAATATTCCAATTTTTTCTGACGTTTCTGCAGCAATTGCTACGGCTGTTTCGGATATATCTGGTGATTTTATCGTTAATCCGTATAATTTGACAATTGGTAGTGCATCTAATACTACAACCAGTAATATTATTTCTTCTATTAGTGCAGGTAAAGCTTACATTAGTGGTTATGCAGTTCAACATGTTGCACAAACACCTTATTACTTACAAAAAGCAAGAAGCACAAATACACTATTGAGTCAAGATATTGAAACTTACTATGGTGATTACACAAAAATAAAGAACTTAAATGGTTCTATTGTTAACTTTCAAATAGCGAACATTGTTGAATTACATAATGTAGCATTTGGTGCAGCCAATACAAACACAAAGATTGGCCAAGCTCGTGTACGTAACTTCTCTTATGATTCGGGTAGTAACGCTGCAACTCAATATAAAACATTCTTATATGATATTACATTAGCAAACAATGCTTTCAGTAATGTAGCATCAATGATTATTCCTGGTGCAGCAAACAGTTATAGTACTGTTTCTTTTTCAGCTAACACAGTATCTCCAGTAACACTTGTAGATAACACATACAATGCATTGATTTTTCCAATGCCACAGACAAACATTTCAAATGTTTCTTCTGTTAATTATGTCACTACAAGGTTGTACAATATACCTTCTTTTTCTTCTGGTGTAGCAACAATAACTACAAATGGAACTAACGAGACATTTGTTGGTGGTTCTGGTGCAATTTCATCTGCACAAAGACAAATCAATTACTTCTTAGTGACAACATCGGCTTCTGGAAGTTATGCAAATGGTCAATTCATTCCGATGGATCAATCCAATGTATCAATCACAATCACTAACTCTCCAGGAACACCGCAAGCTGTAATTAATATTGGTGGAAACTTTGGTGGTTCTGGCCAAATTTATGCAACCATTTCTGTTGTTGGTGATAATCCAAAAACAAAAACATTGAATCAGTTATACACAGTTCAAGTTTCCGCAAATACATACGGCCAACCGCTTGATTTAGGTATATCAGACATTTATCAATTTGATGGAATTTATGAAATGTCCAATACTTATACGTATTTGGGCGTATATTCAAATACTACAGCATATACAGCTAATAGTGCTGTATTAGATCCAAATGGTAATGTCTATGTTGCTTTGACAAGTACAAATGGTCATTTCCCGAATACATCTATATCTCTTTGGAGTCCTTTGACTAACAACATTGCCTTCTATTCAACAGATAATGGCCAAAGAGACACGTTATATGACCACGGTAAGATTACAAATATAACTGGAGCACCAAGAGGTAATGTTGTTGTAGTTTTTGATTACTTCACACACTCTGGCGGAACAGGATTTTTTGATGTTAATTCTTATCCAGTAAACTATGCAAATATACCATCATTCACTTCACCGCAATATGGTACAAAATATTCATTGAGAGATGTGATTGATTTTAGACCACGTAGAACCGATAATGCAGTAGGCATTAATTCATTTCAATTACCTGCACCATTTAACAATGTATTCTTGAATTATGGTTACTATTTAAGCCGTATCGATAAAATTGTATTGTATCCAAATGGACAATTTCAAACTATTCTTGGTATCCCAGCATATACAAATCCTATTGCACCTTCTGATGCACCTGGAACGTTAACTTTATTCACGATTTATTATCCTGCATATACGTTTGCAAAAGAAACAATTCAAGTGACACCAACAAATCTCCGTAGATATACAATGAGAGATGTTGGAGTTTTGGATAAACGTATCTCTAACCTAGAATCATACACATCATTATCTATTTTAGAAAATCATGTTACAGGTGCTGACGTGACTGATTCGACTGGATTAAACCTATTATTTAAAAATGGTTATCTAGTAGACGGATTTACAGGGTCTTCAGTTGGTGATGTATTGAATCCAGACTATGTAGTTTCAATTGATCCTACTGAACAATTGGCAAGACCATCTTATATAGCCAATGTTGCTTCTTATTATGTTAATACATCTCAAGGTACATTTGTAACTTCACCTTATACTGGATCAGGTACAGGAAAAACAAACAATCAATTATCGATTGCTAACAATATCGTCACATTCTCTTATAATGAAGCTTCATTGGTATTTCAAAATGTTGCAACAGAAACCGTTAATGTTAATCCATTCAATGTAGTTAACTTTACAGGATCAATAACATTAAATCCATCTAGTGATGTTTGGTATTCAACAAGTACACGTCCTAATATTAACATAATTACTGATGACCAATCAGCATGGGTTGCCGCAGTTGGAGGAACAGGAAATGGTTCTCAATGGAACGATTGGCAATTAAATTGGACAGGTCAATCAACGGATACGGTTGTCACTTCGGCCGACCAAACATCCATAGCAAGAGATACAGTTGCAATTACGAACGCAATTACGACTCAAGGTTTGACATCATCTCTAAAAGGTGGACCAATCCAAGTCAGTACCACAACTAAGGTATTATCTAATGCGGTCATTCCTTATGCAAGGTCAATACCGGTTAATTTCATACTTAATGGTATGGCACCATTCACAAAAGTACATACTTTCCTAAATGGTATTAATGTTGACTCATATGTTACTCCTAGTATCGGTTATACAGATACTGTCAATTATGTCAACATTATCAATCCAGGATCTGGATACACTAACGGAAATAACCAATCAATCATAACAGTTACTGGTGCAAATACATCTCCTGCAATATTTACTGCTAACGTTTCTGGTGGTCAGATTGTTGCTATTAATTATGTTTCATTAGGTTCAGGTTATCGTTCGATTCCAACAATCCAAGTTACTGGTGCCAATACAACTGCAGCTATATTGTCTGCCAACGGCGCAGGTTATATGGGTGGTAATTTGGTAGCTGATATTAGTGGTCATATTGAAGGCACGATACAGATTCCAAATAATGATGCGGTCAACATTCCAACAGGATCAATAATAGTTGAATTTGCTGATAACTACTTATCACCTACAATAAGTTCTATATACGCAAAAACAAATTTCTTTGCACAAGGCACATTACAGACAACTCAAACAACTGTAATATCAACAAGACCTCCATTAGCATCACCAAAACCACAAGTTACACAAGTTGTTGTAACTAATAATCCTCCAGCAACTGTAGCTGTAAGCAATGCAGGATATTATACAAGTGTAAATACTTCTGGTGTTACTACTCAAGTTGCACCAGTTGGCCAACAAGTTGCTCTCAGTTGGACTGGTGCATTAGCACAAAATTATGGTTATAATATTACACAAAAAGATGTACAAAATGCTATAAGTACAACTGTTACAATGGTAGATACATCTTTAGCAAAAGTATACAATAATGGTATTCCTGTTAGTGTCGCTGTTGCTGCAGCAACCGCTGTTGCTGCAGCTTGTGCTAGCGGATCTACTTTTGCAGACGCTAATGCTTCAGTACAAGCTTATCTCAATTCACATACTGCGGACCAATTACAAGTAGCCGCTAATGCAATTCTTGGGTCTGCAGGCAATAATGATACAGCTGTTGGTGTCACTCTTACAGCGGGTCAAATTAATGCTGCTGGAAAAGCAGGAGACCTTTGTGGTGCTCAAGATCCACTCTCACAAAACTTCTATGTTGATGGTGTAACTTATAGAAATGGTGTATTCCTTTCTTCAGTAGATTTGTATTTTGCTACAACAGATGCAACATTACCTGTTAATGTTCGTATCAGGCCTACAGTTAATGGTTATCCTGATGCAGTCAATGATATTCCAGGATCAATTGTCTGGAAGAATCCAGGTGATATAAATTTACCCGCTGCAGGTAAAATAACAAATTCTATTGGACCTGTAACAACATTTACATTTGACCATCCAATTTACTTACCGCCCGGTCAATACTCAATAATGATTGCTTCTAACTCGAATCAATATACATTATATGCATCTAAACTGGGTCAAGTTCAATACGGAACAACTAATGTAGTAAATGCACTCAATTATGCTGCATCACTATTCAAGTCACAAAATTCACAGACATGGATAGCTGCACCAAGTGAAACATTGTGTTTTAATCTAAAGATTTGTGACTTTGCTGGTGGCAATCAAACATTTAGTGTTACATCAAATAGTTCTTCATCAGTTATCAATTTTGATTTGATGCATTTAATTACTTCTGATTTGGCTTTCACATCGTTAGATTCAATTAATTATGCTGTCCAAACAAAAGACGCTTCAACATCAGTAACTTCTTCTTCAACAGTTTTGGAAAGCCAAACACATCAATTTGCAACAAGGCAAGTTCAAAATAGTTCTGGTGATATATTGATTAATCCAACAGTATCAAACGTTGACCGTTGGACTTCTCCAGTCATTGACTTACAACGTTTAAGTCCTATTCTGATTCAAAATATTATTACACCATATTACTCCGCTAATACGGTTTCAGAATCATTAGGTGGATTTGGCAATGGCGGTGCTGCTGCAAGATATATTACACGCCGAGTGACATTGAATAATAACTTTGCATCAACTGGTTTGACTGTATTTGTAGATGTGAATCGTCAACCAGGAACATCAATTGAAGTGTATTATAAAGTATTAAATCAAAATGATGTAAATAACTTTGACTTGAATCCATATGTTAAGATGAGTCCAATATTGACACCTGGTGCTGGTCTACCATTCACCGATGCAACAAGTTATACATCAGATACATACCAAGCATTGAACATTAGTTATAATGATATCACAACTAATACAAAGTATAGCAATTTCAATGTGTTTGCAATTAAGGTTTGCTTCTATTCAAGTAATCCTGCAATTGCACCACAAATTAAAAACTTCCGTGCAATTGCAACCGCTTAATGATAAACATGAATTTGTATAAAGTCAAAGACCACCCGCATTTAGTTAAAGATATGGATAGTAAGGCTGTGTTGAACACCAACTATGCAGCTTTGCTTGAGTATAGAAGAAAAAAACAAATGGAAGAAGAATTCAACTCTTTGAAAACAGACGTAGATGAAATCAAAAAAATGCTTCAGGCATTGTTGAATAAATAAAATAGGCAATGACAGAAAAAGGCAAAAATGGCTAATTATTCTCAAGCACAAGTATTTCCAATCCTAAGTTACGCCAATACCTTTGCGGATATGATGGTGGCAACCAATGGATTGGTACAACAAAATAATGACCTTGCGGCCAATAATTTTGTAAAACCAACCGGAACATTATTTTTAAATGATGCATCATTAGGTCTACAAGTTAATACCGCAGCTATTGTTGCTGGTACTTTCCAAGTTCAAGGTACTGGTTCTTCGGGTTATATACAAAACACTTTACGTGTTGATGGTCAAGTTAACTTTACCAATACTTCAACAAGTCTATTAGCTAACGGTGCAATCCAGTCTTATGGTTCAGGTACGGGTCTCTATGTTGCAAATAATGCAACTGTATCTGGAGTATTAACGGTTTCTGGTAATGAAACTGTTGGTGGTTCCTTAGGTGTAACTGGTTCAACATCTTTGAGTAATACTGTTACCATATCTGGAAGCACCAGTATATCAAATACATTGCTTGTATCTGGAACAACAACAGTTTCCAACACAATTAACGGCCAATACTTAAACATTACTAATAGTGTAATAACCAACAGCCTAATATCTAACACAAGTATACAAGCTGGTTCAATAACAACTACGGGTGTAGGATCTTTTAATTCTGTTCAATCTGGAGGTTTAACTGCATCTTCTATTGGTGTTACCGGCACAACAATTACAAATGCGTTGCAGTCTAATACATCTGTTAGTGCAGCTACATTATCAGTTACTGGAACAGAATATGTTAACTTTACACAAGCAAATACTGGTGTTAACACTTCTACATTGAGTGTAACATCTACTGGATATTTGAATGTTGTGCAAGCTAATACTTCAGTCAATACAGCAACACTATCTGTGACTGGTACTGCTTATGTAAATACATTACAAGCTAATTCAAGTATCAATACATCCACAATATCAGTTACTGGAACAGAATATGTTAACTTCACGCAGGCAAATAGTGGTGTTAATACTGCTACACTCTCTGTAACAGGAACAACATATTCAAATATTGTTAATGCAAATACGAGTATTGCTACACCAACATTAAATGTATCATCAACATTACTTGGAAATACTGCAACAGGTTTTTTCAATAATTTAAGTATTTTGAATCAGTTATCCATTGGTGGTAACTTTGTTATTAATGGTTCAACTGTTTATAACAGTAACACATTCACTTTAAATTCTGCAAGTGCAACCGGACAAAACTCAAGTTTTACTGTAAATAGAGGATCATCTGGTGCAAATGCAGCTATTCGTTGGAATGAATCTACACAATATTTTGATATACTTGATGTAAATAACATTACAAGTTATTCACAAATTATGACTGCTAATATGATTAGTAGTTCTTTAACTTCTACTAGTACATCAACAACAGCATCTTCTGCGGCCGCAAATACATTGTATAGTTATTTGGTTGCAAATGTAACATCATTAAATTCGATTGCAACATCCGCATTCAATCGAGCAAATGCATCATATGCTCAAGCAAATACTACTGCAAATACATTTGTTGGTACTATAGGTTCAGCAACACCACTTAATAGTGCTTTGACACTTTCAAGTAACAATGGTATTGTTGTATCAGGTCAAACAAATACATTGTACTTCAATAGTCCACAGGACATAAGAACATCTGCTTCTCCAACATTTAATGCATTAACATTAAATTCTCCATTGCCAGTTTCCTCTGGTGGTACAGGAGCTACATCAGCTGGTACTGCATTGACTAATTTGTTGCCATCTGGAACAACCGCAGGATATGTTTTGACTACTGGCGGTGCAGGTAACTTCTATTGGGCTCAAGGTACTGGTGGTGGAGGCGGTGGAACAACACCTGGCACGACAATCAATTCTACTTATACATCTTATACTGGAAATGGTACAGGTATTGCATACACAACACCGACATATGTTCCTGGTACAGACCAATTAAAAGTATATGTTGATGGTGTTCGTCAATTTCCAGGTACATATTCAGAAACATCTAATACAGTAGTAGCTTTCAATACGTCACCACCAAATAGTTCTAAAATACTATTAGAAGTTGATGGTTATATTTTAAATCCATATTATGCCAATAACATTGCATATACTATTAATGCTAATATATCTGGAACAGCAAACACTATCCAATTAGCAATTGACGGATTAGTCTCTCAAGTTGTAACAAATTATACACAAGTTGCATACGGAAATGCAGCTTTTGCTCAAGCAAATACAGCAAGTAATACTGCTACATTAGCTGCATCATTTGCTAACGGTGCATTTGTTACAGCCAATTCAGCTGCATCATTTGCTAACGGTGCATTTGGACAAGCTAACTCAGCTGCATCATTTGCTAACGGTGCATTTACATTAGCTAATACAACCTCTACGAACACCGCATTTGCTGCAAATACACAATTGCCAATTACATTTGCTAATACAGTAACACTTAATTATCCTGTAACAGCATCAAACACAGTTAATGTTGGTCTCAATAGTATCAACACAACACATTTTACTGTTCAAGAATCTGCTGGTGGTCACCTATTAATTAAATATGGTTCAACTATTTTACTATCAATAGATTCATCTGGAAATATGGTTGTCAAAGGCAACGTCAGTATGGGTGGAACTCCTTCTTAATGATAGATAGAATAAATACATGAAAAAGGTATAAAAAATGGCATTAACGCAAGTAACAAGTGGATTGCTAACGAATACAGGTGTTTCCGCCGGTACATACGGTGGCACTTCTGCAATTCCTGTAATAGTAGTCAATACTGAAGGTCAATTAACTTCAGCTACAAATGTTTCCATCAGTATACCTCCAAGTACATCACTATTTCCAAATACTGGACAATTAACATCTAACTCTTCAACAGGAAATGTAGCATTTGGCTTAGCTACATCAGGTGTAACTGCTGGTTATTATGGCAACACATATTATATTGCTTCACTCAATATAGATTCTTATGGTAGAATAGTTTCTTCATCAAATGTAGCAGTAACTGCAAACAGTTCGACTACTCAATTCTTATACAACTCAGCAGGTCTAGTATCTGGAGCTACAGGTATAACTACTGATGGTGTGAACATAACAACATCTGGAAATTTAACATTCAGTTCAAGTAGTACAACATTAAATTCACCAACACTTAAAGCTTATAAAGAAGTGGTTAATAATGTCAGTACAGTTGCAACTTCAACATACAATATCGATTTGTCAACAGGAAATATATTTGATATACGATTAGGTGCAAATGTAACATTCACCTTTACTAATCCACCACCATCAAATATTTCTCAACCAGCAACAATCATTTTGAGACAAGGTACAGGTTCTAACACAGCAACTTTTGCAAACGCACATTACACAGGCGGGATCACACCAACACTATCAACCGGTGCAAATCAAGTTGATGTATTAACCTTTTTCACGACTAATGCAGGTGCATATTGGTTTGGTACATTTGCTATGGCCAACGTTTCTTAAAGGAGTAAAATTAAAATGGCAGTAACAAAAATAGATGACGTTTATTTGTATACAGGTATGACTGATGGTATCATTGAAGCTAACAACATGAAAAAATGGTTGAAAGAAAATAATATTGAGTACACATTAATGTTTTATGCTGATGAATCAGCACATACTGGATTGTTTGAAGCTTTGAGTTCTTGGTGGAGAGATGATCCTAATGCTGCATTCACAGATTTTCCTATTCTGGTTTACACAGAAATACATGATGACTTACCACCATCAAGATATCCAAGAAAATTCTTCAAAACATTATCAGACATACAGAATAGTAATTTTTTGTCAGTATATAAAGTTACCGGCTCGGGTCGTAATAACAAAAATACAGGTACCTAATAGGATTATAACATGCCTGTAGCTTTCTTTAGTACAATTCGTAGAACTATTGCTTCCGCTAGTTCACAAACATTTAATTCATCTGGAACATTTCAACAACCTTTTGGTGTGAAAAATGTTACGTTGACTGGTGTTTATGGAATTGGAAATCCTGGTACTCCAGGAGGAAAAGGTAATTGCGGTCTTCAAGGAAATGCTGCACCAGCTGGTAACGCAGGAAATAATGGTATTGGAGGTCCTGGTGGTCCAGGTGGTACAGGCGGTACTGGCGGAAGTGGTGCACCAGTGGGAGGTTGTGGTAATCCAGGTAACGCTGGATCTGGAGGAGGAGGCGGTGGTGGTGGCCACGGCGGCATATTTGCATGTGTGCGTGGAATTCCAGGTCACACAAATCCGGGTGGCCAATCTGGGTCAACTCCAGGTAATCCAGGAAATCAAGGCTCTGGTCCTAGTGGTGGATCTGGCGGTGTAGCTGGCGCATTTGGCGGCCTTAGTGGATGTCCAGGTGGTGCCGGTAGTGCCGGAAGTGTAGGATCCACAAATAATTCTTACGGTAGTGGAGGTGCTGCCAATAATTCAGGAAGAAGTGCACCTACAAACTGGCCTTGCAGATATGGTACAAATGGTAACTATAATGCTGTTAATGGTAGCACAAACTCAGGTGGAAACTTAGGTACAAATGGTCCTGCAGGATCTTTAGGTAATCCTTCTTCTTTTGGAAGTCTTAAAACATGGACAGCAGTAGCTCTTCCTGGTGGAACTGGTGGTGCGGGAGGCGTAGCTGGACCTGGAGGATTATATACATCAGGAACATATGGATTAGCTGGTAATCAAGGCATTCAAGGAGCTTGTGGAAATTTAGCATGTCCAGGAGTACATGGAAATCCAGGACCAGGCGGATCCGCCGGTTCTGGTGGAAATGCAGGACCAGGCGGAGCTGGTGGCAATTACGCCGGAGGTCCACAAACATTGAGATATAGTGGAGCAATTAGCTGTGTGCCACCTACCGTGACGATAGTTATACCTGGTAGTCCGGGTGGTTCCGGTGGATCGTTCGTGGGCCCAAATCTGACACCTGGTGGTGGCAATGGTGGCAATGGTGGCACAGGAGGAAATTGTTGCTTTACTTTTACCGGTGCAACACCTTGTGGAGCTATATATGGTGCAAGAGGTGGCTCAGGTGGATCCGCCGGTAGTGATGGCGGTGCCCGAGGTCTTGGCGGCGCTGGTTCTGTAGGTACCATTGGCGCAAATGGACCAAATGGCAATACAGGTGCCAAAGGATCTAATGGTTATGGTGCAACAAGTGGAACAGTCGGACCTGCACCAAGTACATGGCCAGGTAAAGCAGGTAGTTGCGGTAATCTAGGTGCAAATGCATGTTCTGTCAGTCCTACATCATCTTCTGTGTCAATAGGAAATAATTGTATATCACGTACAAATTATTCAGTTACTGTAGGTACAGGTGTTACTCCAGGTCAAGTTACTGTATCATGGAATAGACAGTAATATATATCTATATCATTTGAAAGTGATTTATTATGGCAAATTATCGTTTTTTACCCTCTCCAACTTTTGGTGTTTCTGAACACCCATTTACGACATGGAGGGGAGCTTTCACTAATGAAGAATTAGATAAAATCATTGAAATTGGTAATACATTAGAACAACGAAAAGCTGTTGTGGGTGGTAATTCAGTTGAAGATGATATCTCTAAAATTAGAGAATCACAAGTTTCTTGGATTGAAATGAATGAAGAGACGGTTTGGATATATGATAGACTTGCTTATGTAGCAAGAAGTCTAAATGGCCAATTCTATAAATTTGACTTGTATGGATTTAACGAGGACTTACAATTCACAACATATGATTCAGAAAAAAGTGGTCATTATACATGGCACCGAGATTCTGGTGTCAGTAGAAATTTTTCACCAAGAAAATTCTCTTTAGTATTGCAACTAACTGATCCTAATGATTATGAAGGTGGTGATTTAGAAGTTTTCACTGCATCTGAACCAAATAAAGTAGATAAAGAAAGAGGTATGATAACTGCATTTCCAAGTTATACCTTACATAGAGTGACTCCTATAACTAAAGGTATACGCAAATCATTAGTTGTTTGGGTAACAGGACCAGCATTTGTATAGGAATTATTATGAATAAGAAAGTATCAATTGAAAATTTTGTTGGCATCTATGATAACTATTTTAGCGAAGAGTTTTGTGATAATTTGATTACACACTTTGAGTGGTGCCAGAAAAACAACAAATCTTATATGAGGCCTGAATCAGAAGACATCAAGAATGATGAATCATCCAATCTAAATCCAACGAACACACATGAAATCAACTTCTCTTGGCCTAATATTAGTGGTTATCTAGGTGAATTCAATCAAGTTTTTTGGAATGAATGTTATTCAGATTACATAGGTCGTTTTGGTGTTCTAGCCAACTATGATGACCATACGATATACACATACAAGTTACAAAAGACATTACCTGGTGGCGGTTACCATGTCTGGCATTGCGAGGATTCTGTGTTACAGATGTCCCGTAGAGTTGGTGTATACATACTATATCTAAATGATGTAGAAGAAGGTGGTGAGACTGAGTTTCTTTACCAATCTAAGAGAGTATCTGCAAAAAAAGGTCGACTTGTTATATTTCCACCAAACTATCCTTGGGCTCATAGAGGAAATCCACCTCTATCTGGAGAAAAATATATTATGACTGGATGGATGGAATTTAGATGAATAGGCAATAACATAAATATGCTATAGTATACATCTATAGGATATTACCATGCCAGCAGCTTACGCAGACCTATACCTAGACCAAGGTTCATCATTCAATTCACAAACCACACTAACAGACCTTTATGGCAATGGTTATAACTTAACCAACTATACTGTAGCTGCACAGGCCAAAAAGTCTTATTATTCCAGTAACGTCTTTATAAATTTCGTTACATCGATATTAAATGCTAATGCCGGTATCATCCAATTAACTTTGGATTCTGCACACACTTCTCTTGTTCCGGCAGGTAAATTGGTATATGATATTACCATAAAAGATTCTTCTAACAATGTGACACGAGTAGTAGAAGGTCAAATTTTTGTTTCTCCTGGTGTCACTGGTGTATCTTCCTCATACGGTTCTGAAGTATAATGCCTGTAGTAACGATTAATCCTACACAAAATTTTACAGTCAAGAGTACTGTTAACCCTAACCAAAACTATTCGGTTAGGGGAACCACGACTTTTGTAGGGTCAGCCAACATAGCAACCGACTTAACAATAATCGGTGCAACAGCAAATGGCGCTTTGTATAATGCCAGTGCGGCATACTATGAAGCTAATATAGCTTATTATTATGCCAGTTCAGTATATGGTGTTGCAAATACAGCTTCAAATCAAGCCAATTTGGCATATAGTATCGCAAATGCAATAAGTGATACAGCAAATACCGCTCTATATGATGCTAATTTAGCCTACTATGAAGCTAATACAGCATATATTATTGCAAATGCAATAAGTGATACAGTAAATGCTGCGTTTTATGAAGCTAATACAGCGTTTGTCTTAGCAAATAATTCAGCTCAACTCGTAAATGGAAACATTGATGGTGGTAGCTTTTAATCCATGTTTTCGATAAATAAACAGATAACAATTATAATAAGGACCTAAAAATGGCCATCTCAAATACAAGTGTACTAATTAAGCGTTCGACTACCACGGGAACACCGTCAACGCTTAAAGCAGGTGAGTTAGCATATTCATATGTATCAAATACCATTTTTATTGGTACTTCATCTGGTACGGGTGTCATTAACGTAGGCGGCCAATACTACACATCACAGATTGATAATGCAACCAGTACAAACACATCAAGTACGATTGTTAAACGTGATGCATCTGGTAATATTTCGGTTGGATATATTACTGCGGCAGGTATTTCTGTCTCAGGACTAACCGCTAATACTGCAAACTTAGCCACTTATGCATCTCAATTGCAAACACCGCAATATTTTGGTGCATACGGTGATGCAACTGCGGCCAATGTCATATTCAACGGCACTGCCAACGTTGAATTAGGTTTTACATTAGCAACAGTTAACTCAAATGTCGGTGCATACGGTAATACAACAAGTGTTCCAACTATTACAGTTGATGCAAAAGGTCGTATTACATCCATTTCTAATAACACAATTGCGACATCGTTTACTGTTTTAGGTAACACAGGTTCTGGTACACAAGCTGGTGCAGGAACACTAACACTCGAAGGTAATGGTACTGGTATCACAACTACTGTGACAGGATCTGGTGGTTCTGAGACTGTACTATTTGCAACAGATAGTACTGTTGCTCGTACAAACGTTTCAACAGTTGGTGCACAAGTATTCAATACAGACATCAATATACCAACAAATAATATGAGTGTTGGTGGAACTTTAAACGTAACAAACTTATTTGTTTCAGGTAACCTCATACAAACAAATGCAACACAAACATTGAATGTTAATGACCCAATGATTTATTTGGCGTCTAATAATTCAGGTGATGTGGTTGATATTGGTATTGTTGGTCACTTTGTTGGTCCAGGTAACTCCGGATTTTCTCATTACCAACATTTAGGTTTTGTACGTGATTATAACGATAAAAAATGGAAACTATTCTCTAACGTTTCTACTGAACCAACGAGTACAGTTGTATTCGATGCTAATACAATTTATGATACGATTAAAGTTGGTGGTGTAGACGTTTCTACAGGCAATATTACTGCCGTTAATTCGATTAGTGCAAATACATTATCATTAGCGAATGCGTTGACTGTAGCTAACGGTGGTACAGGTGCAACAACATTCCAAACAGGTAGTATTTTAGTTGGCAACAACACTGGTGCACTTACTGTACTTGCAAATACAGGTACTGCTGGTACATATGGCAATTCGAATACAGTATTAACTGTTACAACAGATGCTTATGGTCGTGTTTCTAGTATAGCATCAAACCCAATTGCAATTAACGCTTCACAGATAAATCTGGGTCAACTAAGTGTATCAAATGGTGGTACTGGCGCTGCTTTATTCTATCAAGGTCAAATTTTAATAGGTAATGGCGCAGGTAATTTATCACAACTTCCAAACAGTTCATTTACTGTAACAGGTTCTGCTGGAACCAACAGTACACTAACATCACTTTCAGTAGATGCATATGGACGAACAACTGCTGCAACATTCTCATCAATATCTGGTCTTACAGTCAGTCAAGGTGGTACAGGTCTATCAACTGCAACTACAAACGGTATCACATATGGAAACGGAACAGGTGCATTTGGTGTAACTTCTTCGGCAGGTACTTCAGACCAATCATGGTCAAATCAAATATTGACAGTTACCAACTTGGGTGTTCCAGTATGGTCATCAACAATGGATGGAGGAGTATTCTAAATACTTTATTATGTTATAAAAGGAGTTTAAAATGAGTGAAAAATATGTGAATTATTATATTGATTTAATGACTAATACTATGCATGATGCGGTATTGAAGAATATTTCTTTACAAACCAATCTAAAAATTAGTGATGAAGCAATTGGTGAGTTGAATGAAAAAGTTCTAGAATTGGAAGATATTGTTGAAAAATTGAGACATGAAACTTCAAGCACCCAACAAAATGCTAGTGAACAGGTAAGAAGATTATCTGAAGAAAAAGATAGAATTATTGATGACCTCAGAAGAGATTTCAATAATTTAAATTCTATGAAGAGTGAATATGAGAATGTGAAACATCAAGTTCAACATATTGATACATTCAGAAATGAATTAATCAAAGAACGAAATGAACACGAAAAGACTCGTGAATATTATGAAGTGGAAATCAAAGCATTGAAAAAGAAAATAGAAAATTTGCAATCACCTCCTGCCAAAAAGAAAAAAATTGAAGAGAAGAAATCAACTATTGTTGAGACACCAGAACCTTTGGATGTTTTTGACAAAACACAAGTAACGGAAGACGGCGGAACATTCTAATAAATGGCTATTGCAAACACAAGTTTACTTCTTAAAAAATCTGGAATATCAGGTAATACGCCAACCTCACTAGCAAATGGTGAGTTGGCTATTAATTTTTCAGATGGTAAATTGTTTTACAAAAATGCTTTAGGAAATATATCTTATTTCTATGGTGCAAATAATGGTCCATCATTCTCAACGACTAATGCAAACAATAGTCTAATAACGGCTTCTACACCAAATGACATATTAGGTTTCAATTCAGCTAATGGTATTTCCATTACTGCTTGCACTTCTTCAAAAACAATTACGATTGATGGTAGTCTCATATACAATTTGGCTAATTCAGCCAATTCATATGCCAATACTGCATACAATACGGCCATCACATCAGGATTTTACGCCAATTTAGCATACAATACAGCTAATGTAGCAGGTGTCTATGCTAATTTATCATACAATACAGCTAATGTAGCAGGTGTCTATGCTAACTTAGCTTATAATACAGCTAACGCAGCAAATGTCTATGCCAATACTGCATACAATGCAGCTAATATAGCAAGTGTTTATGCTAACATAGCATTTGCCGCAGCAAATGCGGCTGCTGCAGCAGTAACGGCATACGTTGGTGATAATCCACCTGTATTTCCAACAGCCAATTCGTTGTGGTGGAAAAGTGATGAGGGTACATTAAAGATTTATTATACCGATCCTAATGGAGCTCAATGGGTTGATGCTGTCTCTACGACCATTGGACCACAAGGTCCTACAGGACCTCCAGCTACAATTGGTTATGTTTATGATTTAGATGACATTTCTTATAAGTCGGATGGTTTCACTAACACATTTCCATTAACCTATAATTATGCTAATACTAACATAGGAAGTCCATTTTTGATAACTGTTAGTGTTAATGGTGCAATTCAACCTGCATTTGAATACAAGTACGATACTGTATGGTTATCAAAAATTTTGGGTGCATCAAAAGGATATACAATAGATAATGTTGGAAATCCAAAATCCAATGGATACATAAAATTTGCACAATGTCCTCCTAGAGGTGCTCAAATTGTAGTTCGTACAGTTGTTGGTAACGCACCGACAACTTCAAAACTATACCCTTTCAAACCACTTGATGTTTTTATGGGTTACTAAATAAGACATTAATGCTTAAATATATTTGGAGTTAAAATGGCACGTAAAGCAATATTAGATACCTACTACACGTTCTCACCTTCATCAAGAACTATTGTGATTCCTCACGCAGTTCCAAAAGAACGTTTAGTATTGATTACAGATGTTACAACAAATCAGGTCATTTATAATTTTTCAGATCCTAATTTGACCACAACTGCATATAGTGTTAGTCTGGATACAGCTGGTCTTTTTGGTATAGCTAATGCAACAACCATCACAACACTAACACTAAATTATAATACTACTGGTTTAAGTTCAACAGATAAATTACAAATTGTAGTCGATGAGTATGCAGAGACATTTCAGCCAGCAGAAACATATCTAGATCCAATTAATAAATTACGTGTATCTACTCCTCAATCGTTGATTGATACTGACTATGAGTATTCAATTCAAACGACAAAATGGGAACAATTGGCGATGATTAATAATATACCATATGCATATTATGTAACTGCAACTGGTACATCCAATGTTATTAATGTAACTGCAAACGTTAATTCAAGAGTTTATACAGCAAACGTTTATCCTTATACACCTCCAGCAGTTGGTAATGTAATCACAATTTTAGATACTTTGTATGCTGGTGCAGACGGTACATACATTGTTGATAGCAATAATATATCATCAAATACATTTTCATACACTGGTAAATATTACTATACCGGTACAAACAATAACCAAACAATTTACAATCCTGGTGTAACAATTGCATACAATAGTTTTATATACAGTAATGCATCAATTGCCTTAGCTTCTGTTGGAACTTTAGGTAATGTGTTGACTTTTGCCACAACTAATAATCATAATCTTGCAGTAGGTAATGAAGTAGCGTTGACTGGTGCAAACACTAATAACGGATCTTTTACAGTAATTTCAGTTCCAAGTCAAAATACATTCACAGTATACAGCTCAGCAAACGCAGCCACATTTAGTGGGCTTTTGGCAATTCCTGCTGCAAATTTATATGTTCGTCCGCAAGGCCTTGCCTTACATCGTTCATTTGACGGTGGTGTTCGTTTCTCTACAAATGCTGCATCATCTAACAATCAATACATTCGTCAGACACGTAGATATTTCCGTTACCAATCAGGTAAAGGTATTCAAATGTCTACTGGTACAACATTGAAACCGCAATTAAACCTTGATGGTATTTCTTCGGCTGGTACAACATTGTGTACAGTTATTACAAAAGATCCGCATAATATTGTTGGTGGATCTTTTGGTATTTACATTGCAATCAATGGTGCAGACCAAGCTGCATACAATGGAGTATTTCAGATTTTAAATGTTATTAATCCATATACTTTCACATATCTAGCAAGTTCTGTTCCACCAACTACACAAGCAAGCGGACCAATTTATGGTTCTATTTACTCTTGGTATGGTGCAACAAATCGTATTGGTATTTTTGATTCACAAAACGGTTTGTTTTGGCAATTTGATGGCCAAACACTATCAGTTACTCGTAGAAGTTCCGTTTTCCAAGTTTCTGGACAAATTCAAGCAACACCAGGTTCTACAACTATCAATGCATCGACTGGTTATCCAACATATTTTAGTAAACAGTTATCAGTTGGTGATTTTGTAGTGATTAAAGGTATGTCTTATCGTGTTGCGAATATTAATTCAGACCAACAATTAACAATTTCTCCTGCATATCGTGGTTTAACTACACTAACAAATGCTGTATTGAGTCGTACAGTCGATTTGACTATTCCACAAAGTCAATTTAATATAGACCGTTTGGACGGAACAGGTCCATCAGGTTATACGATTGACTTGACCAAAATGCAAATGTTCTATATTGATTATTCTTGGTATGGTGCTGGTTTCATTCGATTTGGTGTTCGTGCATCCGATGGTAATGTAGTTTACTGCCACAAGATTATCAACAACAACGTAAACTATTTGGCTTATATGCGTTCAGGTAACTTACCTGGTCGATATGAAACAAACACATTTGCAAAAACAACAAACTTGTTAGGTGGCACATCTGGTGTCGGAACTAATTTTCTATCTACAGACTCAATAATGTATGTTGGTAGTACAGCAGGATTTCCAAATACAGGAACTATTTGGGTTAGGACTGCAAACAATGGTGGTCTAGGTAACTCAGCATCTGAATTCATTAACTATACAAGTATAACAGCAAATTCATTCACTGGTTTGACAAGAGGACAGGCAGGTAATTCTGCAATTTATGTTACTGCTCTTGCAAGTAATAACATATTGACTCTTGCCGCAGCTAATGGTACTACTGGTGTGCAAGTTGGACAATATGTTTTTGGTAATGCAATTCCTAACCAAGCATTCGTTACAAGTTTTGTTCCAAATACATCAATTACAATCAGTCAAGCTGCAATTGGTAATACAACAGCTAACGTTATATTTGTTTCACCATTAAGTAACGTAGCACAAACATTTATCTATAGTGCTACTGCACAAACAGCTGTCGAGTTACATTCACCTGTTCTTGGTCCTGAAATTAACCATTGGGGTACTTCTGCAATTATGGACGGACAGTTTACTGCTGATAAATCGTTCATCTTTACAAAAGGTATGACAAGTGCAATTGCTGTACCAAGTACTTTCACGCAAGCAGTTATGAGTTTTAGGATTTCACCTTCTGCTTCTAATGGAATTGCTGGATCAGGATTAGGTATTCGTGAAATCATCAATCGTATGCAACATTTGCCATTTGAAGCAGACGTATATGCAAACGGTTCTTTCTTGATGACTTGTATATTGAATGGTACTACATCTAATCAAGCAGAAAACTGGCAAAGTGTTGGTGGTTCAAGTCTATCACAATATATTTTTCATGGTTCAGGCACTACAATCACTGGCGGTGAACCAGTTTTTGGTTTCTATTTGAATACTGCACAAGGTACATACGCTACAACACAACAAGACTTAACACAACTACTTGCACTTGGAACTAATATTTTAGGTGGCGGTACAGCTAATGCTGCATCAGGAATTTATCCAAATGGTCCCGACGTAATAACATTCGTTGCACAAAATATTGATACGGCAAGTCGTTCAATTCAGGCTAGATATTCATGGAATGAGGCTCAAGCTTAATTTAGGATTATAATGGCACTCAATTTCCCAGCCAGTCCGTCAGTCAACCAAGTATACACCCTCAACAATCATTCATGGATTTGGAACGGTGTTACTTGGGTTTCTTACAACGTCAATTTAACTACTATACCTCCGTATGTAGCAGTATTTGCAAATACTGGTCAACTGACTTCTAATGCTTCGACTGGAAATATATTAATTGGATTAGCGAGCACTGGTACATCTGCAACTTATGGTAATACATTATCGTTTCCTACCATCTCAGTTGACCAATATGGTCGTGTCAACGCAGCATCTAACATAGCATTGCCACCAAGTACACTCTTATACCCAAATACTGGTCAACTAACTGCTAATGCTTCTACTGGAAATGTTTTAATTGGACTGGCAAATTTTGGTACAGCAGGAACTTATGGTGGTGCAACAGGAATTCCTAATATCGTAGTTGACCAATATGGTCGTATCAGTTCTATAACCAATATAACAATATCAAATAATTCTATATTGTTTTCTAATTCAACCGGTTATATCTCCAATACATCCAATATACAGTTTTTTAGTTCTAACAATAATCTTTCGATACCTGGTAGCGTACAGATATCTAACTCTGGTACACCTAATACCTGGTTAACAGTATTACAAAGCAATTCTACTAGTGATACAACAAACACATATTCTCATAGTAATTTTACCTCAATGCAAACAGGTAATACGAATGCGGCTTTGCAAGCAGGTATTCAAAATTTTGCAAACGGAACATCTTCATCATCAAACTTTGTAATCTACAATAACAAAGGCATAGACGCAAGTAATTATTTGAAACTTGGTATGTTGTCTTTAGGATATGATACGACAAGCTTTCCATCTGCATATTCCGGAGACGCTTATCTATATGCAGATTCAGCTAATGTTGTTATTGGTGCAGGATCTTCAGGATACAACATTAAATTTATTGCTGCTCCTTTAAGTTCTGGTTTACCTTCAGCAATAATTAATGGAAGATACACAACAGCAATTTCAAATACAACTGGAACGTTAGTTGTTAATGGAGATATTGGTACTTCAGGTAATATTCTTTCTTCTGGATTCATTACAGGTAGTGTAATCCCTACAAGTAATACTATTTCATCTGCAACAAATATCACGTTCAATACAAACATTGCAGAATTTTTTGTACATACGAATTCACAATCTGTTGGTGTATTAACTATCAATGCACCAGTTGGTACTCCAGTAAATGGTCAAAAAATTCTATTCAGAATGTCTTCTACTACAGTACAGACTTTTAGTTGGAATAGTGTATTCACTGGATCGGTAGACCTACCACTTCCTGGTACTTCTTCAGGTTCAGGTTTATATGATTATATGGGTTTTATATATAATTCAACAGCAAACAAGTGGCAATTGATTGCTAAAACATTTGGTTTCTAAGAAAGGTAAAAAATGTCTGATACAATTAATGAGGCAAATGGAAAAGTTCAAATCATCTTTGAATATGTGGATACAGGAAACACCAATCTATCTTACCGTGATGCATTATGGTTTACATCAAACCAATATTCAACAATTACTCAAAGTGATATAGATACAATGAAGCAAGAGCGTATCAATAACTGGTTATCCGTTGTTAACCCAACTACATAATGGCAAATAGATATTGGGTTGGCGGTACTTCAGCTGCATGGAACACCACTACTCATTGGTCAGCAACTAGTGGCGGCACATCAGGTGCGTCAGTACCTTTGGCCACAGATAGTGTATTTTTTGATGCTAATAGTAGTGCTGGAACATTTAGTGTAGCTTTAACAGCTGCAGCGCCATGTCTCGACCTGAATATAAGCGGATCTCGTGGTGTTACTTTCACTGGTGCTTTTGCTATACAAGTGTATGGTAACATTAATATTGTTGATACTACTGCAACTTTTAGCCAATCAGTTGCAATGTCTTTACAGGCAACAACGTCTGTTACTGCAAAATTCAATTCTTATCCTACATGTGGATTAAATTTCAATGGCACGGGTACATGGACATTACAAAGTAATATAACGCCCAGCACATCAACAGTTTCTTCTACATTTACTCATACCACAGGTACCATTGTTTTTAACAATTATGGCATATCTTGCGGTATTTGGAGTTCTACTGGTACCGGTACCAGAGCAATGACGATGAGTCAAGCAAATGATGCGGTTTATTTGATTCATCCTACTGCCGGAACTACAGTATTGAGTATGGCAACTCTTACTGGTTTAACTACCAATATTACTGGAGCTTCTGCTGGATTTTATTCAACTTCTGGTGTCACTAGAACGTTTTCATATGGTAGTACTGCTGGTGCAACAACCGGTAATGCAATGAATCTTTTCATAGCAGATTCTGGTACTGCTGCAGCAACCACTATAACTACGGGAAGTTATTTCAATGCACTGATTTCCACTAGTACAGCTGGGCATTCAGGAACAACAGCAACCGTTAATATACAACCATCTGCAACAGCTTCAGGAGTTACTCCAGGAGTTGTTATACCAGCAGGTGGAAGTTGGTCTGTGGTATCTTTCAATTATATTGGAAGCGACACACAATCCATGAAGATGTACATATCACAAGCTTGTGCAGCAATTACAATTAATAGGACTGGAACTAATGCTGTTGTAAACACTAATAATGGAACATCTTGTGTTGGTGCGTTAACATTGACACAAGGTTTTATAACATTTATTAATTTTAATGATACGATATCTTGCGGTTCATTTGTCTCGTCAGGTACTGTTGCTCGTGGTATTAATTTTAATCAAGGAGTTGGACCTGGTGGATCTAGAGGATCTCCATCAATATCTATTGGCACCTATACATTATATAGCGCAATTTATTTAACAAGTACTACTGCCGCTACTACAGTATTGAACATAGCTAATTCTACAGGATTTAGTTACACGGGAGGATCTGGTGCTTTTGCAACTTCAATGTCTGTTACTCGTACTTTTACCTATGGTACAACCGGTAGTACTGCTACATCAACAAATTTATGTCCATATTTGCTCATATATGGTGGTTCAAGTCTTGCAACAATTACTAATGGTTCTTGGTTTGATTTTGTAGATGCAACAGGATCTACTGGAGGTATGGCAGGAACCGCCTTCTTTAATAATTTAACTTGTGGTTCTTCAGGAACTTATACAAGTTTTAATCCAACTTTTCCAAACTATTTTGGATCAGGTTTTGGACCCACAGTAACTCTTGGAACTGTTACTATTGGAACAGCTAGTTCTTATGGAACTTTATTTGTAGATAGTAACTTAACAGCAGCTGCAATTACAGTTACAAATGGTTCTTTATATATTGGTTATTCCACGGCCGTGAATGTTACTTGTACTGGTACATTTACATTTACTCTCGGTATTTTAGATTTTACTTATCAACCTGGATCTACCTTAACTTGTGGAACATTTTCATCTAATAATACAAATACAAGGACAATCAATTTTTATCCTTATGGAGGATACATAACAATTGGATCAAATAATAATTATGGTAGTGCCATTTACCTAGTTAATTCAACAGCAGCTTCAACAGTATTGGATATATCCAATTC
>Ga0208872_1000559_pt1 | contig 26415 bp, 34 predicted proteins | sample CryBogCBH12Aug08_FD_185508 | JGI IMG/M metagenome (GOLD analysis project Ga0208872, IMG submission 185508) | Freshwater microbial communities from Crystal Bog, Wisconsin, USA - CBH12Aug08 (SPAdes) | ecosystem: Environmental > Aquatic > Freshwater > Lake | place: Crystal Bog, Wisconsin, USA...
CTAACTCTGGCGGCGGTGGCGGCGGAGGAGCAGGCGGCGGAAGCTCTACTGGTGGTGGTTCGGGCGGTTCTGGATTACTAATCATTCGTTACCCAGTTAACTAAGGAGGCATCATGCGCGGATATACGCAAGGCGGTCGGTTTGATTCCGACTTTGAAACAAATGACATCCTAGCTGGTGTTAACTCTGAGCTTAGAAACCCAGTTGGTACCCACGCCCAATGGTGGTTCTTTGATGCCGTCAATACAACTGTAGACCCAATCTACGATGTTGGCGATAACATATCTGTATCTGGCGGCGGCCGTAAGTGGACTGGCCCATACCCTATTCCTGTAGTCCGCGCAGTTATTGCTCAGGGCTCAGCTAAGACATCTGAGGCTGGTTTCTATAAGGCCGATGAGCTTCACTTAACTTTAAACATTGACGACCTCAATGCAATTGACCCTGGCTTTGAGTCAGCTATTCAAAACATTGGCTCTCAAGATAAAAGCCGCGTAGTATGGAAAGGTCAAGTTTACCGCCCATACCTCACTCAGCAACGCGGCATTGTTACAGAGCGCTATACTTTACTTGCTATTGATTGTATTCAGGTCATGCCAGAAGAAATGGTTAATGACCCTCAATTTGCACAGTACGCCAACTAAGGAGACCCATGGCACTATCTCATGCAACAGTTGCACTTAACAGTTCAACAGCTGTTGACTTAAACGCAAACGCAATAATTACAGACCCAGTAACTGGTGAAAAAAATTACACTTGGCAGTCAGCCACCGTATACGTTGAAAACGTAGACACCGCTGCTACCGTATATCTTGGCGCCTCTGGAGTTACCTCTTCAAACTATGGTATCTCTTTAGTACCAGGGGCTTCTGTTTCAATTGACCTCCTCGGAGGAAATGAAAATGTGTGGGCAATCTCAAGCGGCTCTTCTAACGTAGCGGTATTGTTGGTGACAACAGCATGAGCGTAAAGAAATCATTATCTCCCGCAGCTATTCTTTACTACGGTAACTTTGCTAGAAGTACAAGCCAAGCTAGTGGTGGGACCACCTCAGATAACTTAATTACTTGGGATACAACAAACTTAACTAAAGGAATGGCTCTTGGTTCAGATACTAGCAAGATTGTTTTTGCTGTACCTGGCACCTACAACCTTAACTTTTTAGGTCAGTTTAACTTTACTGGTGGAACAAGTGACTACCACATTACTTGTTGGTTTTCTAAAAACGGTGTTCAGGTTCCGTCTTCTGCTTTTACCTTTACTACAGCTAGTGCTCAGAATTCACAAGTATTAGCAAATATTGAAGCCCCTATTTCAATTGTTGCTGGGGACTATATCCAATTTCACTGGTGGTCTGGTGCATCGGGGATGTCACTAATTGCTACTGCAGCTGGTACAAACCCAACTCGCCCAGCATCTCCATCAGCTAACTTAACCATCTATAACGTCGGATAATGCCATTTAAGTCTAGACAGCAAGAAAAGTGGATGCGGGCGACCCATCCACAGATGGCCCAGCAATGGGAAGAGCACACCCCCAAGGGCGAGAAGTTGCCCAAGAAAGTAGGTAAAAAAGATGGAAGCAAAAAAGGCAGCAAAAAAGCCTAAGCTGGGCTCAGGCAAGCGCTTTGAAAAGGTTGAGGCTGAGGCTAAGAAATCTGGCGCTAAGAACCCTGCCGCTGTAGCGGCTGCGGCTGGTATCCTTAAGTACGGCAAGAAAAAGATGACCAAGATGGCCGTTAAAGGAAAGAAGGACAAGTAATGTGCATGTCATGCGGTTGCGGTAAGAAAAAGGGCGAAGCTGGATACGGCAAGGGTAAGTCTGCCGATAAGAAGCAAGACGCCAAAGTCATGAAGGGCATGTCCCCAAAGCAAAAGGCAGCTTTTGAAAAGGCTGACAAGAAGATGGATAAGAAGAAGCCATCTGCTAAGGAAGACGCCAAGATGGACAAGGCTTTGGCCAAGAAGGTCAAGAAGTCCAAGTAAAGAAGTAAACGCTTAGGCCGCCTACGGGCGGCCTTTGCTTTATCCTTATATTAGTTCCCATGCGGGGAACAAAGTTTCACCCTTGCGAAGTATGTTGCCTCCTAAAGGAGATACCAATGGCCGACCGTAAAATAGATAAGCCCTCAGACACTGAGTTTGCTAAAGCTATTGTACAAAACGTCCCTGACGTAGACCCATCTATGCTCAACTCGCAAGGAGAAACGTACTACACAGCAACGGTGTTTAAGCGTGTTATCAAGAAAAAATAACATAGACACGCTGGCTAAAAAAACATCAGCCGACTTAGTACCTCTACTTACAGAGGAACTCCATAGTATTGCCAACGCTTCAGGCTGGCCTAAAGACATAGTTGTTGCTTTAGGGGTAGAGGTTGATGAGTTCTACAACCTAGAAGTTACTTATCCTCCAGAGCTTAAGTCTCAAATTGAAGACCTAGAGTACGGAGCTGAATTTGGCCTGCCTAACGCGGCAATCCGCCCATTCTTACTCCGTTCGAGCTCAACTATTGAGCGTGTTGTTGAAAGAGACGCCGTACTTACAATGATAGCGGGGGTGTTCAATGGGTAACCCATTTATCGTAGCCGAGGACTTGGCTATTAAAACTCTTTTGGCTGGCATCACAGTATCTGATGATAAGAACGCAACCCGACCAGTTAAGACTTGGTTTGGGTATCCTGATATTGAAATCCGTGACCAGGCTTTCCCTTTTATTACTATTGACCTTATCGACATCATGCCTGGCAACGACCGCCAAACATACGGCATCCTAACAGACGATGACTACCAAGGCACTATCGCACCCGCCTCTGGAATCTCGTACCAATACGTAACCCCTGTGGCATATGACCTTGTTTACCAGGTCACTTCGTACTGTCGTCATCCGCGCCATGACCGTGCGCTTATGTACCAGCTACTAAATAAGTTTCCATCAAAGTACGGCTACCTAACAGTGCCTAACGAACTGGGTACGGAAAACAGTATCCGTTCTATGTTCCTTGATGGATTTGTAAAAAGAGACGCAGTTACTGGCGAGACTGGTGACCGTCGTCTTCTTAGAAATGTGCTTACTGTTCGAGTGCTAAGTCAAATGACCCCAGCACAGGCAGCTACTGCCTACAAGAATGTGGAGCACGTTTCTATCAACACTACTACATCGTCCATCCCGTCTGGCTACCAACCGCTTCCCTAATCGTAAACTACGTCTATAAGGAGACTATATAATGGCAACATATCAACGTCCAGGGGTGTACGTTCAGCAAACGCTAAACCCTATTCAACCAGTTGCTGGTCCGTCATCTAACACAGTTGCAGCTTTTGCTGGTGCTAATGACCGTGGTCCAGTAACACCTACTTTGGTTACTTCTTGGAGCCAATACGTAAATCTTTACGGCTCTTGGAACACTGTTCAATCTAACGCTCTTCCACTTGCTTTGTACATGTACTTCAACAACGGTGGAAACTCAGCATTTGTAAACCGCGTACCTGGCTCAGGTGCTACCGCCGCTACTCGTACATTTAGTGATGCTGAAGTTCCTTCAGTAGCTACATTAAAAGTAAGTGCTAATAACGTTGGTACTTGGGGAAATAGCCTCAACGTAACAATTGTTGCTAGCGCTGCAACAGGATACTTTGACCTCACTGTGTACCAGGGCGGAAATACCGCAGCAAACATTGTTGAAGTCTGGCCAACAATTTCAATGACAGCTTCAGATTCACGTTATGCAGTTAACGTAATCAACAGTGGCTCTAACTTCATTACCGTAACAGATATGGGCTCTACTGCAACAGGCGCTACTCGCAACCCTACCGCAATTCCTAACGCAGCATTGTCTTCAGGCTCTGACGGCTCGGCTGTTACAGGAAGCACCATTGTTTCTGCTCTTGGAAACTTTGACACTATCCAACAGTCATTGGTACTTAACATCCCAGGATACACAGACTCAACAACTGTTAACGGAGCTATCTCATACGCTACTGGTTCAACCCGAACCAACGACGTATTTGTTGTAGTTGATGGCGTAAACGATACTGTTGCTAACCAGCTTACATTAGCTGCTACATACACAGCAACACCAGTTGCGGCTGTTTACTACCCACAAATTACAATTGCTGACCCAACTGTTGGTGTAGGAGCGTCACGTAACGCTACCCTCACTATTGGTGCTGGAGCATCCGTTGTTGGTCTGTACTCTGCTACAGATTCTTCACGCGGTGTCTTCAAGGCCCCTGCTGGTCTTCAAGCTCGTCTTGCTGGCGTTGTTTCAGTTCCTAACTTGACAAACGCTAACTTGGATTCTCTTAACAGTGCATCTGCTCCTGTTAATGCAATCCGCTACATCCCAGGCTCAGGCATTGTGGTCATGGGTGCCCGTACTCTACAAGCAGGATACACAACTCGTTATGTACCAGTAGAGCGCACACTCATTTACCTACAAAAGTCTCTTCAAAGCCTTACACAGTTTGCGGTCTTTGAGCCAAACAACTCAGTACTTTGGGGACGTATTAACGCCACTGTTAGCTCGTTCCTTACAGGGTTCTGGTCTCAGGGCGGTCTAACGGGTTCATCGCCATCGCAAGCATTCTTTGTCCTCTGCGATAGCACGAACAACACTCAAGCATCCATTGACAATGGATATGTAAATATTCAGGTAGGCGTAGCTCTACAGCGTCCAGCTGAATTCGTAATCATCAACATCGGCCAGTACAGCGGTGGTAGCACCATCACTGTTTCTTAAGGAGATAGATAAAAAATGACAAGCAGCTCACTAAGCACATACAACTCAAGTCTGGCCACAGACCCGCTACGCTCGTTTAGGTTCAATGCAACCTTCACCGCAGCTTCTACGGGTGACGGTGTCTTTGACTCACGAATTGTAAGCAACGGCGGAACCTCTGTTCCTACCACTGGAGTCTCAACTGGATGGGTTGGCGGTTTCACCAACATCTCTGGTTTGAGCATCAACACTCAAGCTATCCAGTACCGTGAAGGCGGCTACAACACAACTGTCCACCAGATTCCTGGTATGACTACGTTCTCGCCACTTTCGTTTACCCGTGGAGTACTCTACGGCAACGACCAAGCAATGACCTGGATGCGCGGCTTGTTTGCCGCAGCGGCTGGCTCAGGACTTAACCCTTCAGCTAAGGGCGGCACTGCGGCCTCTACTCCTACCTCAACAGGTGGATTTAACGGCCAAGGCGGTTTTCGTGTTGACATCCTAATCACTGTCAACGAGCACCCAGGAACTGACGTAGTTAACGACGCTCCTCAAATGGCGTTCAAGGTACACAATGCTTGGATTTCAAACCTAAGCTATACGGACTTGGATGCAACAAACGGAGCAATTCTGTTTGAGTCAATGCAGTTGGTACATGAAGGCATCTCTGTCTTCTTCACCAATTCATCTGGCTACCCAACAGAAGCACCTACAGCAGCTGGTCTAAACGACTTCTAATCATAAACTACATAGGAGAATAACACGTGTCACAAATTATCACAGACGCAGAACTAGTAAATCAATTTGCTAAAAAGGCTATGGAGGAGCCCGAGCAACTCATTGAGACTCGGGCCCCTCTTGGTCCAGAAGTAAAACTTCCAGGCGGGTACATTGAACCTAACGGAGAGCTAGTGACCACAGTAGAAGTACGAGAGCTTAACGGCGTTGACGAAGAGGCTATTGCCAAAGCGTCTACCACTGGCAAGGCTCTTAACATCCTTCTTCAACGTGGTTTAGTAAAGATTGGTGGCCGCGACGCTACTAGAGACGACCTAGATAAGTTGTTATCTGGTGACCGCGACGCCATCTTGATTGGTATTCGCCGTATTACTTTTGGCGAAACTATCGACCTAAGAATACAGTGCCCATCCTGTGGGGTAGAGCAAGAAACATCTATTGACCTAAATGAAGACGTTCCTACTAAGACTATGGACGACCCAATCGCGGACCGAGCATGGAAAGTAGAGACAAAGCAAGGTTACGTAGATATAGCTCTTCCTACTGGAGTAACGCAGAGAAAGCTTCTTGAGAACTCGGATAAAACTTCCGCGGAAATCAACACCCTTCTTCTCTCTGGCTGTGTGCTATCGGTAAACGGTAAGCCGTCTATTGGAGCCAGCACAGTTCTTTCTTTGGGTATGGCGGACCGCTCAAAGATTGTTCAAGAAATTATTGACCGTAACCCAGGCCCACGCCTTGGGGAGGTGAGCAAGACCTGCAAGGCATGTGGTGAAGGAGTCGCACTACCACTTAGTCTTGTTGATTTGTTTCGCCTATAACGATAAAGATTACGAGAACTTGTTAGACCAGTACGAGTTCTTGACCAGAACATTTACTGGTTGGCCTTTGTCGGACGTTAAAAACATGTCTGTCAGAGAACGTTGGAACTGGATTGACCGAGCTAAAAGAAATAGGAGGTACTGATGGACGACAGTAAGCTGGCGTTTAACCTATCAGGCCAGGGCGGTAACGGTAACGTGTCCGTTTCTATTACTAATATCAAGAACGATATTCTCGGTCTTTCTAACGTCATTACTAACACGCTTCAGCCAGCCATCGACAAGATGGTGCGCTCGCTTAATAGCGTAAAGCTCCCTGGTCTTGTAGACGCTAAAGGCAACCCTATAAGCAGTGGTGGCGGTGTACCCTCTGAAAAAGTTGCTGACAATGGAGTGCGCACCTCAGCTGGCGGCGGCACTACTGCTGGTTCCAATAAAGTTGCTGACAACGGCACAGCTGGAGGCGGCGGAGGCGGAAATGTATTTAACCGAGTAGCTGCGGCTGCAGGTGGGTTTTCTAATGCTGTAGGTAGAGCTCAGGGAATATCTGATGCCATAGGCAATTTAATACCTTCGACTCAAACTGCAGTTATGCAGGACTACCTAACTAATCGCTCTGCCTTCTTTGGGCAAGGCGGTTATGCGGGCACATTAGCGCAACAGACCGGAAATGTTCGAGCTCTTCAGCAGGCTCTTGCGCGAAATGGCACGGCGCTTAATCCTATGGATACTACTAACGCCCTTGCTGCAGCACAGGCAACAGGGCTTAGCGGAGCATCTAACTTTAATCAAGTAATGCAGGGAGCTGCTCAAGCATCTAACTTTACTCCTGGACTAGGTTTGACTGGGGCCACTCAAGAAATCGGCTCTAACCTAAACGCACCTGGAACCGTAAACATGTTGCGTACTATTGGAATTAATTTGCGCGGTGCTAACGGCAGCATGCTCTCTTTGCCGCAAGTAGTAGACGAAATTTGGAACTATTTAACTCGATATAACGCTGGAAAAGCTCCGGACAAGAAGTCTATTCAATCTTCTTTAATACCTGGTAATGGTATCTATAACATGTTAAACAACTTGTTTAACGGCGATGCCACTATGGTTCAAATGGTATCTAATATGCTCTTAGCTAAGGCTCAATTTGGCGGACAAGCTTTGGGAACTATTACTAAAGACCAGCTTGTTGGTGCGGGTATTCAGACACAGACTGTTAAGGATATTGCTAGCCAAACCGCTGCTCAAACAAATCTTTTAACTAATACCTCCTCGGCTATATCTGGTGGATATGATGCCGCTACTAAATTTAACACTGCAGTCACAAACTTCCAAAACTCCGTAAACGGATTTACTAAAGTCTTTGGCTTTGGCAACGCTCTTACTGGCGGTCTTTTGGGCGGAATTATGGGTACAGGAACCAAGGTCCTAGGAAAGTTATTCTCCTTACTTGGTTTTGCTGATGGCGGTAACGTAAAGCAAGGCGGACCTACTGGCCAAAACGACATCCCTTACATTGTTGGTGAAATGGGACCAGAGCTCTTTGTACCTAAAACTGATGGGGTTATTATCCCTAATGACCTTTTAGGAAAAAGAAATAGAGCTAGCGGTGGACCTGTATATGGTCAACAAGACTTTGCTAAACAATTGCTCGCTGGACTTGGTGCGCCACTAACCTCTCAAAACATAGCTGACCTTGTTATGTGGGAGGGCAAGGAAGGCGGTAACTGGAAAAACACAGCTAGCTATAACCCACTAAATACATCTTACCAAATGCCAGGCTCTGTTAACTTTAACAGCAGAATGTCAGGAAGTGGCGTACAGGCTTACCAAAACTGGGCTCAAGGAGTCGCCGCAACTGTAGGAACTCTTACTGGAAAAGATGCGGCTTCCCGCGGCTATACCAACATAGTTAATCTGCTTAAAAATGGAACGGCATCTCAAGCAGATTTCTTTAAAGCAATGCAGGCCTCTGCGTGGGACGCTAACCATTACGCAGGCGGTTCGTCCTCCTCAGCGGTCTCTGCTACGCCAGCTGTTACTGGAAGTTTAGCTGCCGCTGCCGCATCCGCCGAAGGCCTGGGTTCCACTGGTGGCGGAACAACCGTTAACTATGGTGGAGTTACAATTAACGTAAATGGCGCACAGAGCCCTACGGCTACTGCGGCTGCAATCCAAAAGGCGCTGACAAACACTAAGATAGGTAAGAGCTAATGAGTGCACCAGTCTCAATTACTTCTGGAAAAGGCGTTGCTTGGCTAAAGACACAAGGCTACACGCTGTCTCAATACAACGCTAGACCAGATGTAGTTAAGCGCATCCTTAAAGAAGAATTTGCAAACTATGAGTTTCAACAAGGAAACACTACAGTAAATAACCCTTACTCATTTCAAGGCCCTGCAAATGTCACCGCAAAACAATTAAATGAATTAAACATTAAAAATGGGTTCGGCGGAACTAAAACTGGACCTGCGCCACAAGCAAATACTCAACCACTACTTGCCGTGGATTTAGCAAAGTTTAACCTTCCGCCGCATAAGTGGAGCCTTCCAATAGACCCAGCTTCATTGAGCTCTCCTACTGGATACACTAACGCGTCTGACTCTCTTCGATTAGCTCGTATGTGGTTTTACGCTGGGGCAAACGGCGGCGGAGAAATTAATACTCCTATTAGTCCAACCAGCACTAGTAGTTCAAGTTCTAAGTCAAGCGCTCTTGATAACAACTGGGGATTCCAGTTCTTGTGGAACCCTACCCAAATCTCTAACAGCCTAAGCCGTAACATGAGTGTTACGCCAAGCTCAACCGATAGCTACGCTGGTCTAAGCGGTCTATTTACGGCTATGGAGACTGTTCAGTTCTCTATAGTCATCGACCGTGTTAATGACTTTGCTTGCGCTAAGTATGCTGGGCAGGCGGCAGAAACATCATCTGCTCACACTGAGTCTTGGAGCAGAAACTATGACCGAGCTCTTCTCAACAACATAGCTTCTACCTACTACACTGGCGGGTATAACTCAGTTAGCTCATCTAACCCAGTTAACCCAGAAACAGCAGCAGATAAGCTAGACCAGCTGTTACGCCTTGGAACTATGGCCGATATTGAGTACATCTTTAGAATGGTAAACGGCTGGGGACAAGTACAAAATAATCAAACCCAATACTGGACCAACCCTCTTGGAAAAAAGACTGCAGATATTGCCTTCTTAAACCCAACAGCTGTGGCTATTCAGTTCGGCCCGACTAAAGATAGCTTGTCCTATGTGGGATGGATTGACAGCATATCTATTGCCCACACCATGTTTACTCAAGACATGATTCCTATTCACTCTGAGGTTCAAATGTCTTTCCTTGGATTCTCTCAGGTAACTCAATCGGCAGGTGCTATCTAATGACTATCTACAAAGGTTCTAGATACGAATACTCTACCGTTGACTTTGTAAGCACCACTGTAAACGGTGACGCTAACCCTATTGTGTACTACCAGCTTACTAAGCTGCCTAAGATTACCTACACAGAGCACGTATACACTCAAGGCGAGCGCCTTGACCAACTGGCGTACAAGTATTACAAAAATCCAGAGTACTGGTGGATTATCCCTGAGTTTAATCCTGAGATAAGTGACTTTACAAATATTCCTACAGGAACGGTAATTAAGATTCCAAATGTTTAATTACGTTACCGTAGACTTTCCAAATACCTCTGTACCCCCACAGCAGGTTTACTCTATGTCTTTTTACCAAAATAGGTACGAGCATGAGGTTGCGGTAATTAAGTTTAGGGACTGGGGAGTCAGTTACGACACAGTTCAATCAGGCTCCCCTATTACTTTTACTCTTTCTAATAAAGTAAACAGTAGAACTTTTTATGGCTACGTTCACCACATAAATCTATCTAGAACTAGCGGAATAAACATAACTGAAGTGGTTGCTATTAGCGCGTCTTTTGTTATGAAGAACCAGTACCAAACTGTGTACAAAGGCCTTACCGCTGACGCTATTGTTCAACAGATAGCTAAGAGAAACAACTTTGTCTGCTTCTCTGTCCCGCATCCACGAATCTACCCACAGGTAGCTCAGGCTGGACATACGGACTGGGAGCTTTGCGTTCGCCTAGCTAAGCAGGCTGGGTACAGTCTTCGCACAGAAAACACTGAGCTTTACTTTCAGCCTATGCTCTATGACTATACAAATAAGCGCTTAGAGGCCCCAGTGTTTACTCTTAGAGAAGCCAACGACCCTAGCGGTTCTAGCATTTATTCTTTTGAGCCAGTTGTCAGCGAATCTATGGATTACGACGGTGATATGAAAGCTGCCGTGGCTATCTCTGGCGTAGATAAGTCAACCGTGTCTAGTATCTCTGTGACCCAACAACTTAGAGCAAAAAACACAAAGACAAAAACTTCGCCCGAGTTCTTTGATAAATATGCAACAGAAGTAGTTGCGCCAGACCCAGCGGTAGCTCAGTATGAAGCAGAAGCTGCGGAAAACAGAAACTTATTTCCATACAGAGGCACCGCTGAGGTAATAGGCAATCCTTCTTTGCGACCTGATATGCCAGTCTACTTAGATGGAGTAGGCGCCCACTACACTGGGTACTGGACGGTACTTGGCGTTGAGCACAGAATTCAAGAGACAGAAAGAAACACGCAAACTTACATAAGCGTTCTTACTGTAGGCACTGACTCTTTAGGCTCAGCTATTACTTGGAGCGACGGAAAACAAGTCGTCAAACCAAATGAGAAACCAGCTAGAACTATAATCCCTAATGTACGGCAAACCAATGAACCTCCTAAGTCAAGGTTGGTAAAGTCGTCAATTAACCTTGGCCCACAAAACCCTGGTTATTTTGGTGTAGCAAGTAACCGAGCAAAGCCAACTACAAACGGGCAAATTATTAACGGACCTTATTGGGTTACCGCTACTCAAAGCTTAGACCCAGTAGCCGCAACTACATCTAGCGTTGTTCAGACACCAAATCGAATACTAAATAGGATAGCTAAAACGCCATGACATACGATAAAAGATTCTATGGGATATACGAAGGCATCTGTACTAGCACAGATGACCCAGAAAACTCATACCGCATAAAGTTGCTGGTTCCCCAAATACTGGGACAGGCTGAAACGGATTGGGCTAAACCCTGCCTCCCAGTTACAGATAACAGCACGCACCTAAACCACACCGACACAGTTACCTCTAGCGCTACCTCCGTAGCTACTTATGGAACGCACACGCATACTGTTACTTTAAATTCTGCCCACAGCTCACACAATGCAACCCCTAACGTAGGGCAAAAAGTGTGGGTCATGTTTATTGCTGGAGACCCTAATCACCCTGTATGGATGGGAGTACAAATATGACAAGCACAGCTATCTCTTTGCCATTTAGCTTTAACGTAAATGGGGGCGTCTCGGCTACTACGGACCCCGCAAAAATTCTCCAAGACAGAATAACCCTTATGACCATGACGCTACTTGGCGAGCGGGTTATGCGACCAAACTTTGGCACAAATATCCGCGGCGCGGCATTTGAAAACATAGGAACTGCCCTAACCGTTATTGAGCAAAACATCCAGGCTGGCTTTGCAAAGTGGTTGCCGTACCTAACCCTACTTAGTGTCACTGGAAACATCGACCCTCAGACTAGCGGGTTGAATATTTCTATAACTTATAACTACGGCTCAACTAGTACCCCCAACACTGTTGTGGTCAAGACTGCTATCCTTAGCCAGTCTGGCGATTTAATCTCGGAGGCTTAAAATGGCGACCAATAACTACGTACCATCCATAGACTACACAACTAGGGATTACTCGTCCATCTTGTCTGATATGACAAGCCTTATACCTAACTTCTCCCCTAACTGGACAAACCGAGACCCTTCAGACCCAGGCATGACCTTGGTAGAGCTATTTGCCTACATGGGAGACATACTCAATTACTACATCGATGTGGCCGCAAACGAAGGCTTCATCACCACAGCCACCCAGCGCCAAAGCGTCTTGAACATTGCCAGCCTTTTGGGTTATATCCCAACAGAGTCAACGGCATCAAGTGTGACCTTGACTTTCCAAAACTCTACGGCCTCCCCTATTACAGTGCCAGCGCTCACTCAGGTAGCAACAGCCCTTGTTGCTAACTCAACTAGCACCCAGGTTATCTTTGAAACTAATACAGCTGTTACGGTCCCAGCAAAGTCTGGTTCAACTAACGGCTCAGCTACAGTAGCTGCTACTCAAGGAACGACGGTTAGTAATGAAATTATTGGCACCTCTAATGGCTCTCCTTACCAGCAGTATCAACTAGCTAACCACTCTGTTATTAGCGGCAGTATCAAGGTCACTGTAAGCGGAGTTCAGTACCAGCAGGTCCCTTACTTGATTGATTCAAGTGGTTACTCTCCTGTCTACACCGCAACTACTAATGCTAACGGCGTTACTTACATTGAATTTGGCGATGGAATTAGCGGTCGAATTCCGCCAAACGGACTTCAAATTTATGCTACTTACCGAATTGGCGGTGGCGTAATAGGTAACGTGGCGTCTGGCACTATTAAGTACATTGTTAAGTGGCCGTCTGGAACTACTCCAGCAGGTCTATCTGTACTTAACCAAGATGTTAGTCTTGCTGGAGACGGAGCTGCTACTGGCGGCGCTGACCCAGAAAGCACCGACTCAATTCGAATTAATGCGCCATTAAGTATTCGTGCGATTAACCGAGCTGTATCTTTAACTGACTACGCCTATCTTGCTGTTCAAGTTACTGGAGTATCAAAAGCGGTTGCAGCAGCAAGCGTTTATTCTTCTGTTACCTTGTACATAGCACCTACGGGTGACCCTGGAGTCGGCTCAGATAATGCCACTCCTACAACCGTGTTTAATAATATTGTGCCTTCTATACAGAGCTATCTTGTAGATAAAGCGCCAGCAAACACAACAATTACGTTTCAACCACCAAAGTATGTGGGAGCCTACATTATTGTAGCTTTAACTGTTCTGCCTACCTATAGCCAGTCCTCAGTTATTGCTAACGTAACCTCAGCAATCAATAACCTGTTCAACATTGATAACGTTGTGTTTGGTGACACTATCTACCAGTCTGACGTACATAATGCTATTGGCTCGGTAGACGGAATTGCGTCTCAGCAAATTATTAAGATGGTAAGAGCTGACCAAGACCAGACGTTCTCAATTACTAATAAGGCTTTGACGGCAAACGTTGCTACCCTAACAACATCGGCCACTCACAACTTAACCGTAGGCCAGACAATTTCAGTGTCTAACGTTGACTCAACGTTTAACGGAACATACGTCGTAACGGCTGTAACAAGCAACACGTTCTCCTACGCTCTAGTGGCCCCTACGGTCTCCTCTACACCAAGCTCTGGTGGCTCTGTTACAGCACTTACTGTAGGAAGCATCATTTGCGGAACTGGGGAGATACCTACAATCAACGAGCTTAGTGGAAATAGCACAGGCGTAGGTTCTGTTACTGTAAATGCTAGTGGTGGAATTCTAAGCTAATGTCACGTTACGGTATTGACTACTACGGCATAGCCTATTACGGCGGCACGAACCCGCTTAAGTATGACGCTTCTCCGTTTACTGCTACGCCATCAAACTATGGCCAAATTACCCTTAAGTGGGCTGACCCTTCTGGTACATGGTCTCAGTTAATTTTGGTAAGAAACGCGTATGGCTACCCAGTTAACCCATACGATGGCGTACGGCTATTAGTAGTTAATAATGGGTCAGACCCAGTAACTTATATTGATTCGTCAAACTTAGTGCAAGGTGCGTTTTACTACTATTCCATATTTGTATACAACACTGTTAACTATGTTTGGACTAACGCAGGTAACGCTATTGGCCTTTCTGTACAAAACTGCGGTAACACAGATAAGCTGTACAGCTACTTGCCGGAAATCTATAAAATTACCCAGCCCTACGCGGCAACATCTGACTGGGACAACCCAGACCTCTATGCGTTCCTTAGTAACTTTGGGTTCCAGCTAGACTACGACCAAACTCTTTCTAACCTTCTTATTAACCGCTACAACACTGAAACTGTTAGCGGAACAGCTATCCCCACCATGCTTAATCAATTTGGCCAAAAGTACGAACAAGCAATTGGTCTACAGCAAAACAGAATTCTTCTACGCGACAGCGTAATACTAACCTCACAACGCGGCTCTAAGCGCGGACTTGTTGGGTACCTAGAAGACTTTAGCGGCTGGGGTGTACCTAACCCAGTACCACAACCAAGTTTTGTTATTAACCCTACTACTGGTCAGCGCACACTAGTTTCCTCCACAGTAGCGGCTGCCCCTAACCCAAGCGTAAACGGCATTGTTATTGGGCACAATCTTATGCTTGATTACAATGATTCTTCTTTTGAAGAAAGCAGCGGTCACTGGGTTTCAACAGACGGAACTGCAGACTATGACCAACTTCAAGTTCTTCCTATTACGACTCTGTCTTTAACTTCTAACGTTGCAACACTAACAATTGGGCCAAACTACTACGACGTAGGTAACTCAATAACTATTAGCGGTTTGCCTTATCCTCTTTTTAACAGCGCTGTGCCCGTAGTGTTAACTGCTGTAACGCCTACAACTATCAGCTTTGCTCTTACAGGGGCTAACTTAGCCCCTACAAGTGGATACAACCCGACAACTGGAAAGTATGGAACTGTCATCCCCTACCCATCTCCATGGGTAGAGCCAACTGCTCCAATTCTATTTCCCAATAAAACTGGTGGAGTACTTGCTATGTATAACCTCTCAACCAGTTCGCAAACAGTTACAGCTTACTGCGGAGACGATAAGCCAGTTACAAACGGTATACCCGTAACCGCTGGAACTACATACACATTTAGTATCTATGCCGCCAAAGGCGCTGGCACTACAGCTAGAGCAGTTACGGCAGCTATAAAATGGTTTGACCGTTTAGGTAACTTTATCTCTACTTCTACTGGAACTGGCGTATCAGATAACACAGCGTTGTTCTCTGCGTCCTACAGACCATACGTGTCTGCTGCTGCTCCTTCTGGCGCGGCCTATGCCTGCCCTGGAGTTTCTATTGCCTCTATTGGAGGTAGCGCCTCTAATGAGCACCATTTCTTTGACGCAGCTCAGTTTGAGGCCGCATCATCTCCAACTTCATTTGATGAGGCACGGCAGCTGCACGTAACACTAAAAGCAAATAGAATTAATGAACTTATAAACCCACACTTTGTGGCACCAACAACCACTAGCTGGATAACATCTGGCGGAACTTCGTCGTCAGTAACAACGGTTCTTGAGCCTACAGCGACAAACTATTCAATAACCTCAACAGCTATATCCTCTAACGTAGCCACTGTAACGTTGAGCGCCCCACATAACCTTCAAGTCGGAGCCACTGTTTACATATCTGGAGTATCTGGTTCTGGGGTAACAGCAGGAAACTACAACGGAACGAGAACAATTACGGCGGTAACACTAAGCTCACTGTCGTTTGCCGTAACGGCATCCAACCAATCAGCTACTGCAACGACTGGAAACCTTTACCAAACAGGGCACACATATCAGGTAACAGCTAGCAGTTCTTCAGTTTCTGTTAGCTCATGGGACGGCTCTACAACGTCAGAGCTGTGCAATATCTTCTACCCATCTACTTCGTACACGTTTAGCGTTTATGCTCAAGCAGTAACTGCAACTGAGTCTATGACCGCGGTTATAAACTGGTACGACATAACACATACCCTTATAAGCTCATCAACTGGGGTTGCAACAAGCGTACCCACTGGCTCATGGGCTAGACCATACGTAACAGATACCGCACCGTCCAATGCGGCATATGCAAGTGTCAGCTTAGTATGGGGAACTACATCAGGTAACGTTGCATATCTAGACCAAGCTGTGTTTGAAAACGCTGGAACCCTGCTTCCATACTTTGATGGCAGTGGCGGACCAGGACTAACAACTGACTTTATGTGGGAAGGCAACGCAGTTAACGCTGGACGAAGCCATTACTACAAGAACAAGCTGAACGTTCAGACTCGACTTTACACGGACGTGCTTCAATCCCAGCTAGTGCTAGGCTCAACGGCGGCGTTGTACATAGGCCAGCCAAACACGTAGTACACTTTTCCCATGTTTGACTTACTACTTGTTGGAATGTTTACGGCTTTTGTTTTAGCGGTCTTAACCCCGCTTATAGACCTACTCAACGTATTCATTAGCCCTATTGCGGTAAACGCTGTTATCTCGTTGATAGTCTCAGCTGGCGGAAACTACCTAGTCTCTACTCATACTGTCAAAGGATTTATTATCAAGGCAGTAGCTGGGGCATTCTTTGGTCGCTTCCTTCTTACCGTGGGCGAGCGCCTTGCGACATACCGCCCTGTAGTAATCAACTCCGCTAGACAATAAAACTTCCTGTGCTAGTCTAGGCCTCCCCTACAAAGGAGGTCCGAATGGACAAGTACTATGTGATAGTTGCTGGTAACGGAATTACTAGCCGCGCTAATTTAGAAGCGCTTATGGAAGACCACTACTACGCTAATGGCCCTAAAGGAATATTGGTCCTAGCGTTTGATGGCAAGCCAAGCCAAGGGCAGATATTCGCAGCCCAGCTTGCAAAAGATAAAAACATCGAAACAGTTGTATTCAATACCAAAGACGATGCACCTGGCCTTCCGCCATGTAGCGTCGCGGTTGTAGATAACCCATTACTTGCAGCAGTCTCTTCTAATGAAGGAGAGAAAGCTTCTGCATTTGTTCTCTGGTCTGACGAAGACACAGGTTGCCTGAACCTACTTGCTTACTGCAAGAAGGCTGGCGTCCCGTGCTTTGACTTGACCGATGGGCTCAACCCGCTTACCGCCTCTCCAAAGGCCAAGGCACAAGACGCGCCTGAAATCCCTGAGGCTGAACAGGAAGAGGTCGAGGAAGAGTACGTTCTTCCCCTAGAAGACCCTGAGGAGGAAGAAGACATGGACGAGGACGAGACGCTTGATGAGGTCTACATGGCCGTTGAGTACCTAGTCCAAGCCATAGCCAAGGCTGTGCGGGCCGAGCTAAGTGCCTCTAATAAGCCTCAGAAGGGCTCTAAGGCGTGATTACAGCCAGAGCCATAGGTATCCTCGAGGAAATAGCCATGAGACCGTCCCACGGGGGCGCTGCGGGCCTTTCTCGGGTAGTCGGAGAAGGCCGAGAGGCTATCCAGAACGCAATCACCCTTCTTCGGAAGGAGGGTCTCCTAGAGACCATCACTAACCGCATGAGCAACGGCAAAACCGTCTCTACATTGCGAGTAACCAGTGCGGGTTACCAGTTACTGGAAACCCGTATCCACATACTACAGACACAGCTGAATAGCTATAAATCCTTTAATGCTTATTCTATAAATAGTAAACCGAATAGCGAAACAAGTTCGCGGGAGGCTCACGTGGAATATTACGAAACAGAAGAAGAGCGGCTTGAGGCTCAGCGTAAGCATTACGCCCGCAAGCAAGCTGAGAAGGCGGAGGCTAACCAGAAGCGCGTCAGCGAGAACATGGTTCGCCGCAGTGAGCTAAACGCCGCTAACTGGTCAGTCACGGATTCAACCTTTGAGTTCGCCAACCAGATGCACGGCATCTTCCACATCGCGCCGTGGCAAGTTACCCGCAGCCGATTTCGTTATGCCTTGGCTAACAAGCGCGCCGAGTTCGGTACTACTGGGGATGTAGAGATAGTCATGATGCGTTTGTACTTTGACAGCATCCGCCACGACACCCAGCTCAGTGACCCTGAAATGGTGTGGAAGCGGTTCATCACCCAGTTTGCTTTGTTGCTAGAAAAGGCAAAGCAGTCTATGGTTACCGAAGAGCAGGTTGAAGAGATTAAGCAAGAAATAGATAAGTCAAGAGATTGGTTGCGAAATGTATAACCTAGAAGAAGATGTAAAGCTTCGTCGCAAGACATGGATAAAGATAGCTAACATTCCAACCGCTCGAGTTGGCTGGACTCTTGAAGACTGCACTGACATTAGCGACGATGACATGGAGCTGGTTAATAACTGGCTCAAGCTGTTTAAACGTGGCGAGGTAATCCGTGCTACTAACAGCAAGTTCTGTGGCAAGGGTTTAATGCTCTGGGGAAAGCCAGGTCAAGGCAAGACAACACTTGCTTTGTCTTTGATGCAGGATGTGCTTAGAACTTTTTCTTTGGAAGAGTTTGATGTCAAAGAGGGTGGCGCGTTAATTCGTCCAGCATACTTCATTACATATAACGACTTGCTTAGTTTGTATGGCCGCGTAATTCACGACGAGGGCTCAGATGATGATGTAGTTATTTATCAAGGACTACTAGGTGAGTGTCCGAACGATGCTTATAACATTCGATTGCTAATTATAGATGACATAGGTAAAGAACACACCACTCAAACTGGTTGGCAAAAGAATGTATTACATCAAGTTTTGCGCACACGATTTAACAATGGTCTGCCTACAATTGTTACTACTAACATTGAGAAAAAGAATTGGGCAGGTCTTTACGGTGACGCCACAGAAAGCTTTGCTAACGAAGCCTTTGGTTACCTGCCAATTAACTCTCTTAAAGGTGACCTTAGAAAATGAAAGAGAATAAAGTGAGTAACGCTACTCGGTTAGTTCAAGTGTTTCTAAGCCAGTCTCACGTGCCTGGCCCAGGAATCTTTGAGGTATCCAACAACAAGAGTGGTGACCTATTCTGCACTTGCCCAGGATTTAAAGGGCGCGAGACCTGTAAGCACACTAAGTTCGTACAGGCTCGTCTCGATAATAACAACGGCACCTATCCGCTAGAGATTTCTAGCCGCGCTACGCAAGAAGATGCTGAAAAAGCAAAGCGCTCCAATCAGGACTTTCGTGAGTTCGTTATTAAGTTTGGAAAAATAGAGGTCTACTAATGCGTGGAGGGGACATCAGCAATGAGCTCCCCAAGAGAATAATCGTTACAACAGACGTATTCTTAGAAGTTGAGCTCACCGTTAAAAAACGTTTTAAGGTTGTACCAGTACCAGAGGTCAACCAAAAGATTAGAAGAGAAACACTTAGCTTTCTCTATCTATACACCGTCAAGCGCGGGATAACACTCGAGCTTGCATCCTTTGATTTAGACGATGAACGTCTGTCTAAGACAATGGATATTCTTGACAACATGGGTACTAATCCGTTTAGATACTTTACGGCGTATGAGTCGGTAGGCCACTTAGTGGCCGAGCTCCCCTATCGCCCCGAAGTGGTCGGCGTTTTAGATAAACCTGAACGACTGCTACGATACGGACACTGGGGATTGGACATCAATAGCTTATGAATAACGAAGCAAAGCTACTTAGCAAAGTAATTGAATCACGCGACCTTGGAATAATTTTAGAGCGCGGTGTTAATGAGGCATGGTTTAACGACCCTGCCGACAAGAAGCTATTTAAGTTCCTGCACTCGCACTACTCAAACTATCAAGAGTGCCCGAGCATGGATGTCATACAAGAAAACTTTCCTACCTATCAACTGCTTCCTGTTCAGGACAGTGTCTTTTATCTTGTAGACAGACTGGTTGATGCACGCCGTAAGTTAAACATTGTTAACGCAATTGGTAGTGCCCTTGATGCTTTAGAGAAGCAGAAAGACCACGAAGCCGCTCTTGCTTTGATTGAGCGCGGCATTATTAAGATTGAGGAAGAGGGACTTAACCGCTCTAACGACCTTGAAATTACTGCAGCCGCTAAGAAGGCTAAAGAGGAATATGAGTTCCGTAAAAATAACCCAGGGCTATTAGGATTACCGACAGGATTTAAAACTATGGATGACGCAACTTCAGGTCTACAACCAGGACAGCTAATCGTTATTGTTGCTCCACCTAAGACAGGTAAGTCAACTCTAGCTTTGCAGATTGCTATTAACGCGCACCTCTCGGGCAAGACTCCAATGTTTATGTCTTTTGAGATGAGCAACGCTGAGCAGAAGAGCCGTTACTACGCTATGCGCGCTCGCATCTCTCACCGCCGTCTTATGACTGGTTCTTTGACTCCAGAAGAAGAAGGCCGCTATATAAAGATTGCCTCTGGTATTGAGAACATGCCAGACAAGTTCTGGTTTGTAGACTCAGCCAACGGTCAGACCGTTAGCGCTGTAGCCAGCAAGATTCAGAGCAAGAACCCAGACATCGTATTCATCGACGGTACCTACCTTATGATTGATGAGCAGACTGGTGAGTCCAACACTCCACAAGCCATTACTAACATCACTCGTTCTCTAAAGCGTTTGGCGCAGAAGATTAACAAGCCTATTGTTATCTCAACCCAGGCGCTGACATGGAAGATGAAGAAAGGCCAAGTCACAGCTGACTCTATTGGTTACTCCTCATCCTTCCACCAAGACGCTGACGTTATCTTTGGCCTACAGCGCGAAGACGAGAACGTAGACGACACTCGTTTGCTACGCGTTATTGCTAGCCGTAACGGTGGCCTTAGCGAAGTATCTTTGATTTGGGACTGGAATACAGGACAGTTCCGTGAAGTGAGCGAAGACGACCTATGACAGTTGAGGAGATGACTGAGACTCTCTCCCGCCTTGGCATAGAAGTACTTGACACTCGCGGAGATGAGATTAACGGCTATTGCTATGCTCACAAAGAGCGCACTGGTCACGTAGACAACAACCCTTCATGGTGGATTAACGCCGACTCTGGCGCGTTCATCTGTTTCTCTTGTGGTTGGAAGGGAAACCTTTACAAGCTAATCGGTTATGTAACTGGTATTGACTACAAAGATGTCAATGACTGGGTAGGTTCAGCTGCCAGCATGGTGGCTAGGTTCAATAGGCTTACTAAAGAAACCAAGCCAGTTATAGAAGACCCAGTTACAGTTACTGAGTCTATGCTCAGCGCTTTTACTAACGTGCCAGAAGAAGCGTTGAAGTCCAGAGGACTTACAGCGTTCAGCGCCAAGTACTACGGTCTAGCGTGGGATGCTCGTAACAAGAATTGGATTATTCCTATCCGTGACCCGCTAAGCAACAAGTTACTAGGCTGGCAAGAAAAGGGTTACGACCGCCGTTACTTTAACAACCGACCTGCCAAGGTTAAGAAGAGCGGCTCGCTATTTGGCTACGAGCAGTATGGCGGCGGAGACATGATTGTCGTTGAGTCCCCACTGGATGTAGTACGCCTAGCTTCCATAGGATTTAATGGTCGAGGGGTAGCCACCTACGGAGCGATAATCTCACACGAGCAATTCAACTTGATTCGTGGAGCTGACCGCATTATCTTTGCTCTAGACAACGACGAGGCGGGACGCGCCAATTCCCTAGCAATGCTAAAGCTTGCGCAGGATATGGGTGTAGAGTGCTGGTTCTTCAACTACGGCAAGATTGACGTTAAGGATATTGGCGGCATGAGCTTGGCGGAGGTTGAGGAGGGGCTACAGAACGCTCGTCACTCAGTTAAAGGGGAGAAAGCAATCGTATGATTATTGGACTAACAGGTTATGCGCGGTCAGGCAAAGACACAGTTGCAAAGATTCTTGTAGATAGCTACGGCTACAAGAGAATTGCTTTTGCCGACAAGATTCGAGAGTTACTTGTAGAGATTAACCCCATCCTTGAAAACGGTCATACCCTTAACGAGATGCTTAAAGAGTATGGCTGGGAAGTTACTAAGGCTCGTAGAGAAGTTCGTCGCTTGTTGCAGGACACTGGTATAGGCGCTCGAGTAATCTTTGGTGAAAACTTTTGGATACAGCAGGTATTGCGTCAAGTTCATTTCCAGGAAAACTGGGTTATTACAGACGTACGGTTTTCAAATGAAGCCTCAGCCATTAAAAAATATGATGATGCACAGCTCTGGCGGGTAGAGCGACCAGGCGTAGGTGCCATTAACGACCACGTATCAGAGTCTCAGCTTGCTAACTTTGACGTTGACCAGACTATTCTTAACAGCGGTTCCGTAGAAGACTTGGAGCTACTGCTTAAGACTAGGATGTATAACTTAGTATGACTTTCACAGGTACGCTTCTTCCGTACCAACCAGAAGCCGTAGACCGTATGTGTGAGCGGGGGCGTATGCTGGTTGCGTACGACCTTGGTCTAGGCAAAACCGTTCTGACCATTGCTGCCATAGAGCGGTTGATGGATGAGAACAAAGTTACCGAGCCAGGCCTTATCATTTGCTTATCCTCACTTAAATACCAGTGGGCTAACCAGATTGAGAAATTTACTAATGGGTCTTCACGAGCTTTGGTTATTGATGGAACACCAAAGAAAAGAGCAGAACAATACGCAGAAGCTCTCGACTGGAGAAACTCTGGGGTTGACTACATTGTTCTTAACTATGAGCAGATTGTTAACGACTGGGAGCAAATCAAAAAGTTACCACGAGGATTTGTCGTCCTTGATGAAGCCACAGCCATCAAGTCTTTTCGCTCTAAGCGTTCTAAAGCAGTTAAGAGACTAGTAAGTTCTCCTTACAGATTTGCTTTGACTGGCACGCCTATTGAAAACGGAAAGCCAGAAGAGCTTTACAGCATCATGCAGTTTGTAGATGCCAGCCTTCTTGGTCGCTTTGACATCTTTGACCGCGCTTTTATTGTTCGCAATAGCTGGGGCGGCGTAGAGCGCTATCGCAACCTAGGCACACTGCACGAGAAGATGAAAGAAGCATCTGTCCGCAAAGCACAGAAAGACCCAGACGTCGCTCCCTTCTTGCCGGAATCTATTCACAAAGACCCTGTCTTTATTACCTTTGACCGCAAGACCTCTAAGCTTTACTCACGCATAACCACAGACTTGTTGCAGGACCTAGATGATGCTCAGGCATTGTTTGGTTCCTCGTTTAATATCAACGCTCACTACGGCTATGAGTCTAAAGGCGGTGGGCCAGAAGATGAGATGCGCGGAAAGATTATGTCTAAGATTGGCGCGCTCAAGATGCTCTGCTCCCACCCAGACCTACTAAAGACAAGCGCCACTAAGTTTGGTCAGATGACAGGTGAGGGTTCAGCTTACGCTGCCGAGCTTGTGCGTGAAGGTATGCTGGAAGGCGTAGACTCTTCCCCTAAACTTGACTACCTAATCCAATATGTAAAAGACTTCTTAGACCAAGACGAGGCTAACAAGGTTGTAATCTTTGCTACCTATGTAGATATGCTTGACAAGATAGCCGAGGCGCTAGGTCCTGAGATGTGCCGTTTGTATTCAGGCAAGCTAGACGCCAAGACTAAAGAGGAGAATAAAGTTGCATTCAATACGTTACTGGAAGTACGGGTCCTTATTAGTTCTGATGCAGGTGGTTATGGCGTCGATTTGCCCGCCGCAAATCTCCTTATTAACTATGACTTACCTTGGTCTTCAGGTGCTGCTACTCAGCGCAACGGACGAATCAAACGCGCTTCCTCTACCTGGGGAACCATTGTCATCCAAGACATCCTCATAGCGGGAAGTATTGAGGAGCGCCAGTTTGAGGCCCTCCAGTTCAAGACCTCCGTGGCTGATGCCGTTATAGACGGCGAGGGCATAGACGAAGAAGGCGGCATAGATATGTCCATAGGAAGTTTAAAGCAGTTCTTGAGCGCCGCTATCATATAGACTAGGACAATGCCTAACGCACCAAAGACGCCTACGCGTACTATCCGAGTCTCTGACGAGCTCTGGGTAGCCGTGCAGAAGAAGGCTGCCCTAGAGAAGGTGACCGTCACCAGCGTGATTATCAAGGCGCTGGAAGACTACTTGACACAGGAATAATTCCGTACTAGGTTCTCCCTATAAGACCAAGGGGGATACCGTGGAACTATCAGAAGTAAAGCGCAACCTGCGCCAGTACCTAGCACTTAAAGACGAGCTAGGTGTATTAACAAAACGCCAGAACGAACTCAAAGCTCGCCTCACTGAAGTTGTAGATGAGGTTGAAGCCAACGAGAGCGGCCATCGCGTATTTAATGTTGAGGACGATATTGCGGGAGAAGTAACTCTTACCCGCCAGCGCCGCGTATCTAAGACACTAGACATGGATGTTGCGGAAGACATCCTTACTAAAAAGGGAATCAAAGACACCTGTATTAAGATGGTGCCTATGCTTGATGAAGACGCCATCATGTCAGCTTTTTACTCTGGCTACTTAACAGAAGAAGATATTGACGCTATGTTCCCAGCCAAAGTTTCCTACGCATTCTTGGTAGACACCAAGTGACCTACGATTACTTTGCACAGGAGTGGTTTGGCGAGTGCGGTGCGTGTGGCACTGAGCTCTTTGCGCCAAACAAAGGCGCCTATATACTTCAATACTCTATACATACACATTCCAACGATTGCTTAGGAGGCTACTAATGGGTGACCCAAACGGAGATAATGCAGTACCTTTGCTTATAGGTCTTGTTGGAGTTATTTTTGCCATAGTTATGGGTGTGGTAATTGCAAACGCTCACGACCGCTCAATAAGCACGCCCGCAACGCCTAGCCCGCAAGTGACTGTAGCTACAACGCCAGACCCTAAGAGCTCGGTAGTGACCCTGCCTAACGGTGTCTCTGAGTTTTGCAACGGTACTACCATGATATACAAGACCACTCAGGCCCTAACCGCTGAGCCTAATAGTTCTGAGTGCCAGCCATGACAGACGAGATTGATGTCCTCTTCAAGGACCTTGATGAGTACTACCCTGGCAGCAAGCGCAAGCGCAAAGCCAAGGTAGAGAAGCCTCACGAGGTTGAGCCCGACCTTACGTGGGACAGCAAGCCCTACATGAAGCCTTTGCCTAACGGCATTGAGATTGAGATGTTTACTATTGGCGCGTTGGCAGCCGCACTGGGTCGCCCAGTTATTACTATCCGAACATGGATAAAGGAAGGCTACCTGCCTTCATCACCATATAGACTTCCCACCAAGAAGAACTCTCGGGGGGAGGACCAGCAGGGGCGTAGACTCTATTCCCGCGCAATGGTCGAAAAGCTCATTGAACTGTTTGACTCGGCTGGACTTCTATACATTAAGCGTATAGAATGGTCCTTACACCGACAACTCACCAATGAGATTGCCGAGGCTTGGAATCAAATCCGAGCAAACGAAACCAAATAAAAACTATGAAAAAGGATGATAAACAAATGGCAGTAAACCGAACAGACGAGTACCTAGTTACAGACGACGAGTTTGCTAACTCAGACGCTCCAATCACAGACCGTCCAGCTCAAGCTACAAGCACTGTAGTCCTTTCAGGTTGGGATGCAGCAGATGCAGCAGGCGGCGCAGCTCGTACACCTATCAGCGACTTTAAGTTCGTTGACGGCGAGTTCCAAATTGTAAAGTTCCTTGACCCAGACGGTCCCTTTGCAGTTTACAAACAACACTTCCTTTCACAAATCACCACAGGTAAGCGTTCATTCGTTTCCCTTGGTGCAAATGACCCACTCTGCGTAAAGCTTGGTAGCAAGCCTGAAGAGAAGAAAGCCTTCAGCATTGCAAACCTCAGCGCAGCTGGTGGACCACAGCGTCAAATTTTGACCGCATCCCCACGTCTCTATAAGTCACTGCACGCTGCACACTTCTCGCCTCAAGGCCCATTGACCAAGAACTATTGGGCAATCAGCCGTACAGGTAAGATGCAGTCAACTGTTTATCACATCAACGCTGTTAAGGCACGCGACCTCGCTGAGGACTGGGGCCTTACAGACATCGATGCGATTGAAGCAGCCATTGCAGAGATGAAGCCATTTGACCGCTCTATTATCAAAGAGTCAACATGGGAAGAGCTAGACGCAGTAGCTAACTCACTGCTCTAGTAAACAAGTGTGCTGGAGGGCCAGGCCCCATCCCCTGGTCCTGGCTCTTCAGCCTTTCTAAGGGGATACTTATATGAATATTATTACGACTAAAGAACAGCTTAAAGAGATGGTTGAGTACTATCTCAAGCAAGATGCTTTTGCATTTGACGTTGAAACTGTGGGAGACCATCGAGGCATCCCTGCCGTCAATGAGGTTTTATGGATTAGTTTTGCTACACATGGCCGAGGTGACGTTATCCCTATGGGCCACCCTAACGGAGAGTTTCTAGAAGAGGTCTTCCCTCTTACAGGTCAAGGACAAAAGCGCGTAGACGCTGGCTTACCTGCTCGTGAGTCTGATTACTCACGTGACAAGAAGAAGGCAACC